>MLJW01000026.1_pt1 | contig 221675 bp, 183 predicted proteins | sample 888231 | NCBI WGS metagenome assembly MLJW01 (sample SAMN05788063, study PRJNA343431) | mine drainage metagenome | isolation source: sample collected from the inflow into an acid mine drainage treatment plant... | place: Germany: Lusatia, lignite mining district
GCGAGCTCGCCAATACCGACAAGATCATGAACGACACCTTGTGGATCGGCGTATATCCGGGGCTGAACGAGGAGATGCTGAGCTTTGTGGTTGAGAAGATCGAAGCGTTCTTTGGCGTGAATTTCTAAGCATGAGATTTCATACCATCCGTTACGAACTGAAATCCCTATGAAAAAAAGAATACTACTTACTGGAGCGACAGGATTCTTAGGGAGTCATTTAGCCAAGGCATTGTTGGCTGATGGCGATGAGGTTGTAGCCCTAAAGAGGAAGCGAGTTCATGTGGCTGTAGTTTGTAGTTCACAAATTAAGCTTTCCCGAAGACATTGTAGCCACAAATTTTGTGAGTAAGTCAATTTTGTTCCCAGAAACAATTAAAGCTATTAGAGAATATCTGAAAGATAGACCAACTCTAAAAATTATTTCTATCAACTCTGGATGGTTGATTGGCGATAAATTATTGAGATTATTTATCGGGTTATTTATAAGCGCATGGGTAGCGCGCTACCTTGGGCCAGAACAATACGGTAAGCTGGCTTATGTCATCGCATTCTTAGCGATGTTTCAAGCGTTTTCCATGCTTGGACTAGATAGTATAGTAGTTCGTGATATTGCCAAAAATTCATCAGTTGCCAATCAAGTTCTAGGCACGGCCCTAAGGCTTCGATTGTTTGCATCCGTATTTAGTTTTGCTGCCGCGTGCCTCACAATTTCTTTCATTTACCCAGAGAAGGTAGAGTTCCAGTTCTTGGTAATTCTTGTAGGTATAGGGATTGTTTTTCAAACTGCAGACATTGTGGATCTTTGGTTTCAAAGTCAAAGTCAAAGTCGGAGAACGGTAATTGCAAAGGCAATTTCATACTTGATAGCAGCGGTTGTTAAGATTGCATTAATCTTAACAAGTGCACCGTTGTGGATTTTTGCTGCCGCAATAGGAGCTGAAACAGCTTTGTCAGCAATTGCACTTTACGTATCATATAAAAAATATCCTACTATAAGTCAGTGGGCATGGGATGTCGTTGTCGCTCGGAAAATGCTACATCAAAGTTTTCCACTACTACTGTCTGGAATGTCCATCATCATTTACATGAAGAGCAGTCAACTAATCATTAATGAACTGGTAAATAGTGCTGCCGTAGGTATATATTCATCAGCGCAAACGCTTTCCGAATTATGGTATTTTCTTCCAATGACAATCGTTGCAAGCGTGGCACCAGTAATAGCAAGAAAAAAAGCTGAATCCGATATGGCGTACAATTTGGCGCTGCAAAATATATTTAGCTTTATGTGGTTTATTTCGATATTAATTGCAGTTGTAGTTTCAGCTTGCTCAGGACTTATAGTTACCATTTTATATGGTGAAGCATTTCGTAGTTCAGCCACCATTCTGTCGATTCACATTTTCACCTTGATTCCAGTGTGTATTGGTGTTACACAAAGCCTATGGCTGATCAATGAACACAAGAGTTCTCTCGCTCTCTATCAAGCATTAGCAGGGGCTGTTTCATCTGTAGGACTAAACTTTTTTCTTATTTCTAAATATGGAATAGTCGGCGGCGCTATCGCTACGGTGGCTTCGCAATTCATACAGGCATTTGCAGTTAACGCAATATTTGCGCCCATGCTATTTCGGATACAAACAAAATCATTAGTTGATCTCATCTCAAATTGCTGGAAGGCTGCCTCTTCCCTTGCTATGAACAAAAAAATAAAATGAAAAAACTTCTTAGTATTTGTATTCCTACAATGAACAGACCAGACTGGCTATTGCAGGCGATCAACTCGATTCTTGCTTCTAATTTATTTCTCGAAAGAATTGAAATCTGTATTTCAAATAACTGCTCTGAACGCGATTATTCAGAGGTCGAGCGGCGTATCGAATCGGCTTCTAATCTTTGCAAAATATGTTATGTACGGCACGATTTGAGAATCACTCTTGATGAGAACCATCATTACGTCAAAAAAATGTCGAATGGTGAATACGTGTATTTTCTAGGTGATGACGACTATTTCCTAAAAGGGCAAATTGCTAAGTTGTTTGACTTTATCGAGGCAGAAAAACCAGATCTAGCCATTTTTAATGGTCTTCTTGTTGATGGTAACAATAACTATCTTGGAAGGCACTTCAATTTGCCATCGAAAGAATATTTGTCTTTAGATGCGGCTTTCATGGATTTAAGAGACAAAGGAATGTTTGGCGCTGTTCTTGTTCGTCGAGATTTTCTTCAAGATGAGGATTTCTCAAACTTATATGGAACATCACATGGATATGGCTGTTATTGGTTCTCCATCTTAAAGAAATATGAACAGAGCCTTGGTGTCAGGATATTTATTCCTGATTTCCCCTGTGTTGCGCTACGTTGTTCCGAGAAAAATTATAATCATATCTATGTATATTATCGAGATATCCCCTATGAAACAGCAGTTTTTAAAAGATTTGCCCAACCAGGGGAAGCACAACGGCTAATAGCTCGATTTGAGCAGATGTTAAATACAAGGATCAGCTCTTTTAGATTCATGTGCGCACTATCTGATTTCGGGTGCGATCTATCCTTAATTAAAACAATTAATCCAGTTTTTTATTCAAAATATTCTTTGAGAATAAAATTTGCCAGAGTCATTTCTCGCAGCAAAATCTATAAGATTATTAAGGATTGTTATCGAATGGGGAAAGAGAGATTAAAAATTTATAGCACTAAAAGCTTTCAAACAGAGGATATAAACTTAATTACATCATCGCAATGAAAATTTCACATTTTCCCTCAGACTTAATCGGAGGTGCATCAAGAGCGGCGCATCGTCTGCATCAAGCTTTGGTAGCCGACACACGGTTTGACTCAGAAATGATTGTTCGGCAAAAATCGAACGATGATTGGCGAATAAATGTACCCAATATAAATTTGATTTCAAATATTGGTTTCGGGCCGGATGCGACACGCACAATGTATAATAATAGTGTATTAGCAAACTTACAGGTAGAAGAAATAGATTTCCCTTCAGTGCACCCTATGGGCCTATTCGCTACGCGCTCATTGGACGAAAAATATGCTGCTAGGTTGTTGTTTGTTTCATTAATTTAGACGCGTGTTAAATAAAATTAAACGGCTGTTGATTGCATAACTGTATGAAAGTAATCCATTATTCTGGTGATTCTATTGGCGGAGCCGCGCGAGCGGCATTACGTCTGCATCAGGCAATGCAATCCAATACTGAAATTCAATCATCAATGGTTGTTCGACATAAAATGAATGATGATTGGCGCATTGCTATGCACAGCGAAAATCGTCTGGAGAATTTCTATGGTCAGATACGACCGATCATTGATCGTTTGCCAGCAAGATTGCAACATAATGCTCAAATTGTTCCGCGTTCGCCAGCTTGGCTGAGTGCAATCAGTGCAAAGGAAATGAATCAGACTGATGCTGATGTAATCAATTTGCATTGGATTTGTTCGGGGTTTTTATCGATTGAGGAAATTGGCAAGATCACCAAGCCTGTTGTATGGACATTGCACGACATGTGGCCTTTTTGCGGCGCTGAACACCTTGCTGAAGATGCTGATCAAGCGCGTTGGCGAGTTGGATATACTCAAGCAAGTAGGAACCCCCAAGATAGATGGATCGACATTGATCGATGGGTATGGCGACGCAAGCAGAAAGCTTGGAAAAGGCCAATGCACATTGTTACGCCAAGTAGATGGCTAGCAGAGTGTGCTCGTTCCAGTGCATTGATGCGAAATTGGGAGATCACCGTTGTACCGAATGTGCTTGATACTAATCGGTACAAGCCGATTCAAAAGTCGTTGGCACGGGAGGTATTGGGCCTACCATTAAATGCGAAACTGATTTTGTTTGGTGCGATTCGCGGTACGCAGCTTTCCTATAAAGGCTGGGATTTACTACAGCCTGCTTTGGCTCACATTGCGGAGCATATTCCGAATGCTCACGCCATTATTTTTGGGCAAGGAGCGCCTAAGAATCCGCCTTCCTTGGGTATGCCGCTGCATTGGATGGGGCATTTGCACGATGATGCGACCCTGGCGTTGCTCTATGGTGCCGCAGATGTCATGGTAGTACCCTCTCGTCAAGAGTCGTTTTGTCAAACCGCCTCTGAAGCTCACGCTTGTGGCTGCCCCGTCGTAGCTTTTAATGTAACTGGTTTACGAGATGTTGTTGAGCACGGACAGACGGGATATTTGGCAGAGCCATACAGCAGTGAAGATTTAGCTAAGGGAATTGAGTGGGTGCTGGCGGATGATGGGCGTCATGCACGCTTATCCGCTCAAGCGCGAGAACGTGCTGTACGGTTGTGGTCGCATGAGGCCGTGGTGCCGCAATATCTGGAAGTTTACCAGCGCGTGATGGAGGTGCCGGGTGGATAGCGTTTGTCTTGATCAAAACTACAGCACTACACAGTTGCTATCTACAGAGCGACCGCTGATTGATGCCAATTCAAATGACAACTTTCGTACGCAGTTGTTTTTATGCGAGGGTGAAGGGCGAAAAGGCGAGGGTGGATTAAGAACTAAAGGTTATTTTAAGCATGGTTATAAAAAACAAAACGGCAATAAATGGCTTGTATGCGATGTTAATGGTCAGTCTGGCAGTCCGATTGAGTTAACTCTGGAGAGGGATAGGGACGAGCTACCTTTAATCACTGTTATTACGGTGGTATTTAATGGTGAAAAATTTCTTGAAGAGACAATTAAGAGTGTCATTAGCCAAACTTATCCAAATGTAGAGTACATCATTATCGATGGTGGCTCGACTGATGGTACTTTGGAAATTATCCGAAAATATGAGCATGCAATTGATTATTGGATTAGCGAGAAGGATAAGGGGATTTATGACGCGATGAATAAAGGGATTAATTTGGCTGCCGGAAGCTGGATTAATCTTATGAATGGTGGGGACGTACTTAATGGAGTGGATATTTTTGAGCATATAACTACGAACGATCCACAAATTGAGATCTATTTTTCTGACACAATTTTCATCAACCAGAATAAAAAAGTTTTATCTAAAAGCAGCGTTGAATCTAAGTCATTTATCCATCAATCAATGATTTATCGCAGAGATTTGCATAAGCAATATGGACTCTATTTGAATTTCCCCAAAGTTACTATTTCTGACTATCTGTTTTTTTCAAATGTTTTGAAAAGAGAAAATTCAAAAAAGATTGATCATCCCATATCTATTTATCGAATTGATGGCATTAGTAGCAACCCCTCTCACTATTATCAAAAGTTGGCGGTAAACCTTATGTGCGGCCACAGCACGGTTTTCAAGGTTGTTGTTCAACTTTTGTATAAAATTGCGTTGCAAGTTTTTTATTACCCACCATATAAATTCTTGAAAAATATTTTCGTCAATCATGAGTGAGATGGTTGGCATTGACGTTGTAGTTGTATATCTGATTTCGATGATCTCGATTGCGATGGTATTGTATTTTTCGTTCAGTAAAAAAACGCGCCCCTTTAATGTCATTGATTCGCTTGTGTATGAGTTATTTATCCTAACTAACTTCTTTAGCGTGATCGTTGTATTGACCTACCAAGGTTACGTTTCTGCTCCATATGTGTTGATGTACGCTGCGACTTTCATTTCGTTTTTTGGTGGAATTTACGCTGGATCCCGGATCAATATTCATGTGAAGCCAATATTTGTTGAACGCTCAATTTTTACCCCAAAATATTTTTTTCCAATGCTAGCTTTTGGTCTGATAGCAGCGGTTTCCAGTTTGATTACAAACGCAGAAACATGGGCTATGGAGGGTGATGCACATTTGAATCGGCTTGAAACTGCTCATAGCAATGCCGCGTTTTTTTTCTTCTCTTGGGCGACAGCTAACGCAGTGCCAGTTTACCTTATGCTTTCTGTCTTTATTTGCCAATCCAAGGGGCTGAGGCTGTTATCGTATTCTGTCCTCATATTAACGGTGTTGGCCGGTCTAACTGGAGCATCAAGGTCAGGTGTGTTGGGCCAAGTGTATCAACTATCGCTCGTGTTATTTATTCTCTCCCAGCAAAAAGCAATTACTTTAAATTTAAAGAAATTCAAATGGCTAATTCTGTTCTTTTTCATATTGTTTATAGGCGGTGTTGTTTTTATTACGTCAATCCAGGAAGATGATAGATCGGGCTGGTATACCATATTAGAGCGGCTGGTCTTTTCAGCCGATGCAGTTCTGTATTTCCATGTTTTTTTGAAAGAAGGTTTTGTCTATCATTTAGATAGCGCATGGTATTACTTGCTACATCCTTTGCTGAAGCTAATGGGGTTGTCGGTGATTGAAGGTGGTGTCGGTCCTTCGATGTCTGCGGCATTCTCTGGTGAGATGACAGGTAGGGGGCCAGTTGGAACTTTTATTTATGATGGAATGTTTGTTTTTGGATATGCGGGAATGATGGTTTATGCATTCTTTGTCGGTTTCTTTGTGAGTGGAACAAGAAATTTATTGGTGAATTTGGTGCGCAGAAAGCTGCTATTGACAGATTTTTTTGCGTTCTTCACCTCAATATTTTTATTCTTTTTGGGCGGGGTGTTAATTAATGATTTGCTGACATTTGTAACATTGTTAATCGTTATATTTCCAATATTATTATTTCTATTGGCAATAATCTTGGTTTATAAATCCTTATCTGCGAGTCGAGGATATGCCGCTAGGCGCACATAGAGTTTCAGTTTGTGTGGCTACCTACAACGGTGAAAAGTATTTTCGCCAGCAGTTGGAGTCGATTCTTTCTCAATTATCAGCAGATGATGAGGTCATCATTTCTGATAACTGCTCAACTGATTTAACTAGAGAGGTCATCAATTCTATTGGGGACGCTAGAGTCACCCTTCATACGTTCAATATCCGAAGCGTGGTATCAAATTTTGAGAACGCATTTAGAAGCGCGAGTGGCGATGTGATTGTTATCGCCGATCAAGATGATGTTTGGATGGATGGGAAAATAGATAGGATTAAGCGAGAGCTCGAAGCTTATGATCTTGTTGTGACAGACTGTAAAGTTGTGGATGAGCAACTGAATCTATTACATCAATCGCTATTTGAATTGATTAAACCCAGAACTGGAATATTTAGGAATTTGATGAGGAACTCCTATACGGGTTGTTGCATGGCATTTAACAGAAGGGTGCTTGATGCGGCTCTTCCTTTTCCCAATAACTTGCCGATGCATGATTGGTGGATTGGATTGGTGGGCGAAGTTGTTGGGCCTGTAAAATTTATCGATGAGCCATTTTTGTTATATCGGCGCCACGGATCTAACGTTTCAACTTTATCAACTCCAAGTGCATTAAGTCTGTGGAAAAAAATTTCCATGAGGATTATTTTGCTTAGTAGCTTGTTTTACAGATTTGTATTGAAAGTCTAAATTTATGACGGTTAAATGTTCCGCATCACTTGTGCTTTACAACTGTGCGCCAGACATGTTTCTTCCTGCAATTACGTCATTTCTTGAAGGTCATGATGAGGGATTATTAGTAATAGCTGATAACTCAAAACAGCCTCAATCGCACCCATTATTTGAGCATCCACGCGTGCGTTATTTATTCAATAACTGCAATATGGGTTTTGGCGCCGCCCATAATCGAGCTATTGCGGCTGTAGGCGCTGACTCAGATATTCACCTGATTCTGAATCCGGACATATCCTTTGGAGCCGATGTCATTCCACATTTGCTAAGCGTAATGCAGAGCACCCCGGAAATTGGCGCGTTAATGCCAAGAATCAATTATCCGGATGGGTCGCTTCAACGTTTGTGCAAGTTGCTACCAACACCTGTTGATTTAATCTTGCGTCGCTTCATTCCTATTAAGTCAGTTCAGACTGCTATCAATCGCCGTTATGAGTTGCATGATTTACCCCAAGATCGGTTGATCGATACTCCTACAATTTCGGGCTGTTTCTTGTTGGTGCGTACCGAAATATTGCGCAAGTTAGGTGGATTTGATGAGCGCTATTTTATGTATCTGGAAGATGTGGATTTGGTGCGGCGGATAGGCGATGTAGCTAGGGTCGTTTATGAACCGCGAGTCAGCGTAACGCACGCATATGCAAAAGGCTCTTATCGCAACAAAAAGCTATTGACCTACCATATGGCTTCCGCAATTCGTTATTTCACAAAGTGGGGTTGGTTGTTTGACTCAACTCGCAGGAAAAGAAATTCTGCTGTTCTTTCATATCTTCGGCAGTTGAATCAGTGAAAACTCGGTGTTTATTTTGAAATGAATCAAGTGCGCATCGATGAGTCGATGTCACGAACAGGAGTTCGTTTCGGCACCAGCGGCGCACGCGGGTTGGTGGCCGATATGTCGGACGAGGTTTGTTACGCCTATGCAGCAGCCTTTTTGCAGTGTGTGGCAGGCACTGCGGATAGGGTGGTTCTGGGGCACGACCTGCGGCCGAGCAGTCCGCGCATTGCTGCGGCCTGTGCGGCAGCAATTCAGGATTCGGGGCGGCAGGTGGTTTATGCCGGTGCATTGCCTACGCCAGCTTTGGCATTTTATGCCGCCCGGTTGGGTGCGCCGACTTTGGTGGTTACCGGTAGTCATATTCCGTTTGATCGCAACGGCATCAAGTTTTATCGCGCAGCAGGTGAAATTTCCAAGGCCGACGAGCAGGCCATGCTGAATGCCGTGGTGGCGCTGCCGGATGTGGTGACACCGGCACAGTTACCAAAACCCGACGAACATGCAGCCGATGCCTACATCCGGCGCTATGTGGATTTCTTTGGGGGCGGTGCGTTGGCCAAGCTGCGCGTGGCGGTGTATGAACATTCCAGTGTGGGGCGTGACGTGTTGCGCGGCATTTTGGAAGGTTTGGGAGCTCAAGTCATTTCATTGGGGCGTACCGATGTTTTTGTGCCGATTGATACCGAAGCGGTTCGCCCGGAAGATGTTGCACAGGCGCGGCAATGGGCGGGTGAGTATGCGTTCGATGCGCTTGTGTCCACCGATGGCGATGCGGATCGCCCGCTGATCGGTGATGAGCAGGGCAATTGGTTGCGCGGCGATGTGGTGGGTATTTTGTGCGCGCAATATTTGCAGGCGCAGGTTGTCGTGACTCCGGTGAGCAGCAATACCGCAGTTGAGAAATGTGGTTCGTTCGATCAAGTGGTGCGCACCCGTATTGGTTCGCCTTATGTAATTGCGGGGATGGAGGCAGCGTTGGGTGAGATGCCGCATTCTCGCGCTTCCGGTCACTCTGCCGAACTGGCATCTAAACCCGTTCTCATCCCAACCGTCCCTCTGAGGGGGAAGGAGTTGAAGGTGGAGGGCGGGGGAGGGGAAAAGATCGTGGTGGGTTATGAAGCCAACGGCGGTTTTTTGCTGGGGTCGGATGTGGTGCGCGGTAGTCGCGGATTAGCAGCCTTGCCCACGCGCGATGCGGTGCTGCCTATGCTGGCCTTGCTGTGCCTGGCACGTGAACGGGGCTGCAAGGTGTCGCAGTTGTCTCGGGATCTGCCGGCGCGCTACACCGCCAGCGACCGCTTGCAGAATTTCGTTACCGACAAGAGCCAATCTTTGATCGCCCGCTTGAGGGCTTCGACTGCGATGCTGATGCAAACGTTGGCGCCGCAATCGGGTTCTGTGGCTGAAATTGACCAGACCGACGGCTTGCGGGTGACGTTCGCGACTGGCGACATCGTGCATCTGCGTCCGTCCGGCAATGCACCGGAGTTGAGGTGTTATGCAGAAGCAAGTACCCCGCAACGTGCCAAGCTGTTGTGCGATGAATGCTTGCAGCGGGTGTTGAGCAATGTTTAAGGAAACGCAGATTAAGTCCTCCGTTCGTGGTGACCCTTCGACGGGCTCAGGACTAAAGGCATTGTCGAACCATGAATGGAGGATGCTCAATTCAGCGTGTTATCGAACGAGCCCTTCGACAGGCTCAGGGCGAACGGACTTAATCGGCGTTTCCTTAAAGAAGTTCTTGCTGCGATTGTCGAGCGGAATGAACTGGAGGTGCGACTAGGTTACAATGCGAATATAAATATATACCTTTTGCAGTCGGGTATTCGCCTTCATTTCTAATAATAAATAATTTGTAATAATAGATACATACAAACATAATAATATCGTACGAGGTTGTATACGATAAAAGGCAATCGGGTAGTTTATGGTTGCTAGCTGGGGGAGAGTTGATTTAGGCCCGTTGATCGATGTTTGGGGTCTTTATAAATTCTGGGGGCATAAAAATGAATATGCAAATCTTTTTGAATGCATTGGTTGTTCGTTTGGGTTTGGTGTACCTGTAATGAATATGCAAATCTTTTTAAATGCATTGGTTGTTTGTTTGGGGCTGGTTTATCTGTTACGTGGGCTGGCGTGTCGATTTGGTCTGGTTGATCATCCTGGCGGGCGCAAGCTGCATTCACATCCAACGCCTACTTTAGGCGGCGTGGCAATGTTTTTGGCGGTTGCGCTGACGCTGTATTTTGAAGGTTATCTAGTCGGGAATATCAAGATATTGATCGAGTGTTCGGCATTGCTGGTCGTACTTGGCATGATGGACGATAGATTTAACCTGCCAGTGAGATTGCGTCTCTTGGCTCAGGTGTTTCTTTCACTACTGGTTATTGTTGACGCCGGAGGAACGATTACGCACTTGGGCGGCATTTTTGGTTCCGGCGATATTCAATTGGGATTGTTGGCTGTCCCGTTCAGTGTGATTGCCCTTGTTGGCGGCATCAATGCGATGAACATGATAGACGGGGCAGATGGCATGGCGGGCAAAATGGCCCTCATTACTACTATCGGTACAGGGTTCATTTTTTACATATCCGGTGAGTTTGAAATCTTGCCGCTCACTTGGGCATTGATCGGCGCTTTAGTCGGTTTTCTGGTTTTTAATTCGCGCTTATTTGTCAGGCGAGCATGGGTCTTCATGGGCGATGCCGGCAGCATGTGGCTCGGCTTGGTGCTGGGTTGGTTCATGGTACACGTTACGGTTGGTAAAGCCGGTGCGGAGCCAGCCATCGTGTTATGGCTGTTTGGCGTCCCATTGATTGATACGCTTTGTGTGATCATCAGGCGGTTAATGCGAAAAGTATCGCCATTTTCTCCCGATCGCACACATATACATCATGTGTTCGAGCATAGCGGTCTTTCCGTCAGGACTACAGTGCTGCTATTAACGTTGATACAGATCATATTGGTTGGCATAGGCTTGGTTTTTTACCTGAGCCATGTTCCTGCTGCTTTGATTTTTGGGAGTTTTGTGACGCTCATGTTGCTTTATTACTACCTGATCCAACGATTTCATGGAGCGATTCCACAACCCAGCAACCCTTCAACGATGGGTATTGAGACACAACGCTGATCTTTTGAGTGGTGCGTCCGATCTGATTCTGAGTATTGGATGCTCCACCTGCATCAATCTCCTGGCTCAATGCGAGCGTCCATGCTTGAGCCGTTCAATTTCTTACTAGTGACGTTCCTCCGGCAAGTTATCTATTGTTGACTAATAGTAAATGTAGTAACGTTTCTACTATTCAGCGCAAGGAGGTGACTATGGCTATCACTACATTATCCAGCCGAGAGTTCAACCAGGATACCAGCAGAGCAAAAAAGGCCGCTGCATCCGGCCCCGTATTCATTACGGATCGCGGTAGGCCTGCGCATGTGTTGCTAACCATTGAGGAATATCAGAGGGTTACTCGCAGTCAGACGAGCATCGTTGAGCTGCTCGCCATGCCTGGCGTTGCAGATATTGATTTCACCCCACCCCGGTTGAGCGACGATTTGTACCGCCCTGCGGACTTAACCTGATGTACTTGCTCGACACCAATATCGTTTCAGAGCTGCGGAAAGCAAAAGCCGGTAAGGCGGACACGAATGTCACCGCATGGGCGGAAAGCGTCTCGGCAACAAGCATGTTTCTGTCTGCCATCACTATCCTGGAATTGGAAACAGGAATACGCCTGATCGAGCGGCGCGACCCAACGCAAGGGACCGTACTTCGCGCCTGGCTCGAGGCTCATGTATTGCCTGCATTCGACGGTCGTATTCTGTCGGTCGATATCGCTGTTGCGCGGCGTTGTGCAGCGCTAAACGTACCAAACCCGCGACCACATCGTGACGCGCTGATCGCTGCGACTGCGCTGGTTCATGGAATGACTGTTGTAACGCGAAACGCGGCTGATTTTGAGTCTATCGGCGCTGAGATATTCAATCCCTGGTTGGCAAGCACGCCCTGAGTAATTCCTGATGCGAGCGAAAATACGTGCCTGTGCCAGTAAATATCAGGGATATGGACTCCGCCATCGTGGCAGTACGTCATCAAAGAGTGGCTGGTTATTAAATCGAGAGCTTCCGGAGTTCAGGAATCCCTCGAACAGTCGAACGGTTTGATGACATAGTGAAGGCTGGGTGTGGCTGATGGTGTAGAATGCCGCGCGTTCAAGCCGCCTAAGCTGATAGTAGGTGTTGTGCTTGTTCGGGATACGAATAAAAATGGCCCGCTTGCGCGAGCCATTGATATATTTGGTGGTGCCGGAAGAGGACTCGGTCACATAAACGCGACCCCGGCATCCGTTGCTGCTTGGTTGTTGCCGCTTTGGCGGCTTTACAACTACGGCGTACTCCTTGCGGGTGCACCGGATGCCTTTCGAGTCCTGGCGCGAAGCACGCAGGTGCTTGGCTTGTTCAGGGCCCAAAACAAAAATGGCTCGCTTGCGCGAACCATCTTGTTAATAATTGGTGCCCAGAAGAGGACTCGAACCTCCACAGTGTTGCCACCGCTAGGACCTGAACCTAGTGCGTCTACCAATTCCGCCATCTGGGCATTGCTTGAGGGTGCGCACTTTAATTGCTATAGGATTTTGTGTCAATGACGAAAAAGAAAAAAAACATCCGCGAACTCGACCCGTTTCTGGAACGCGAACGCGAACAATACGAACAACCCCTTCCGAGCCGCGAGTTCATCCTGCAGATGCTTGCGGAAAAGGGCGTGCCGCTGGAACAGGACGAGTTATGCACCCTGTTGCAGATCGAACACGATGAAGAAGAGCTCTTCCTGCGCCGCCTGCGTGCCATGGAACGCGACGGCCAGATCATGCGCAACCGCAAGCGTGCCATCTGCGTGGTGGACAAGCTCGACCTGATCAAGGGCAAGGTGCAGGGGCATCCGGACGGCTTCGGCTTCCTGATCCCGGAAGACGGCAGTGCCGACCTGGTGCTGAGCGCCAAGGAAATGCACAAGGCGCTGCACGGCGATACCGTGATGGCGCGCATCGGCGGCGAGGACAAGCGCGGCCGGCGGGAAGCCAGCATCGTCGAGGTGCTGGAACCGGCCAATACGCGAGTGGTCGGGCGTTTATACGAAGAGCACGGCATCCAGTTCGTGGTCGCCGAAAATCGCCGTATCAGCCAGGACTTTCTGGTTGCACCGGGCGAATCCGGCGGAGCGAAGGCCGGGCAGGTGGTGATGCTGGAGATCATGCAGCAGCCTTCCAAGCATGCCCAGCCGATAGGGCGCATCGTCGAGGTGCTGGGCAACTATGCCGATCCCGGTATGGAGATCGAGATCGCATTGCGCAAGCACGACCTCCCCAACGAATTCCCGCATGACGCCGAAAAACAGGCCAAGGCGTTCTCACCCGAAGTAAAACCGGCCGATTACGCCGGACGCGAGAGCGTAGCCCAGTTGCCGCTGGTGACGATCGACGGCGAGACCGCGCGCGACTTCGACGACGCGGTGTATTGCGAACCGAACGGCAAGGGCTTCCGTCTGGTGGTGGCCATCGCCGACGTGAGCGCCTATGTGAAGTCGGGCGATGCGCTGGACCAGGAGGCGATCAATCGCGGCAACTCGGTCTATTTCCCGCGCCGCGTCATCCCGATGCTGCCGGAAGAGCTTTCCAACGGCCTGTGTTCGCTGAACCCCAACGTCGAGCGCCTGTGCATGGTGTGCGACATGCAGATCAGCCTCGATGGCGAGATCGAGAAACATCGCTTCTATCCGTCGGTGATGTTCTCGCATGCGCGCCTGACCTACACGCAGGTCGCCGATATGCTGGCCAACCCGCAGGGTGAGAACGGGCAAAAATATGCCGAGGTTCTGCCGCACATCAACAACCTGTACAAGCTGTTCCAGACTTTGCTGCAGGCGCGCGAAAAGCGCGGTGCCATCGATTTCGAGACGGTCGAGACGCAGATGATCTTCAATGCGCAGGGCAAGATCGAGAAGATCGTGCCGGTGATACGCAACGATGCGCACAAGCTGATCGAGGAATGCATGCTGGCGGCCAACGTCTGCGCGGCGGCTTTCCTGAAAGACCATGAACACCCCGTGCTGTACCGCGTACACGAAGGCCCGACGCCGGAAAAACTGGAAGCGGTGCGCGAATTCTTCAAGGAGTTCGGCCTGCAACTGGGCGGCGGAGACGATCCACAGGCCAGCGATTATTCCAAACTGCTCAAGCAGATCAAGGGCCGTCCCGATGCGGGATTGCTGCAGACCGTGATGCTGCGTTCCCTGCGCCAGGCCGTCTATGCGCCGGAAAACCTCGGTCACTTCGGTCTCGGCTACGAGGCTTATGCGCACTTCACTTCGCCTATCCGCCGTTACCCGGACTTGCTGGTGCACCGTGCCATCAAGGCCGTGCTGGAAGGCAAGCAATACAAGCCCAAACTCAAGTGGGCGGAACTGGGCGTGCATTGCTCGATGACCGAGCGCCGAGCCGACGACGCCACGCGCGATGTGGAAGCCTGGCTCAAGTGCTTCTACATGCGCGACCATCTGGGCAGCGTGTTCGACGGCAGTATCTCGTCGGTCACCGGCTTTGGGCTGTTCGTGGCGCTGGACGATCTGTATGTCGAAGGGCTGGTGCACGTGTCCGAACTCGGGGCCGATTATTACCACTTCGACCCGGCCAAGCACCAGATGCTGGGCGAACGCACCGGCAAGCGCTATCGCCTGGGCGACCGCGTGCGGGTGAAAGTGGTGCGCGTGGATATGGAAAGCACCAAGATCGATTTTGTGCTGGAAGGGGATACCGCAGCGCCAAGTGCCGGTTCGAGCCACGATAATGTCGATATCGGTGCATGGGGCGCGACCTTGCCCGGGAAGGCCAAGAAATCCGAGAAGAAGACTGACAAGCCCTCCGGCAAAGCGGGTAAACGCCATGGCTGAGTCGCGAATCATTCACGGTTTTCACGCCGTCACCGCGCGCATCCGCCAGAATGCCGACAGCGTGTTGGAAGTATTCGTCGATACCCAGCGCCGCGACCCGCGCGCGCGCGACCTGCTCAAACTGGCGGAAAGTAACGGTGTGCGCGTCATTCAGGTGGACGGCAAACGTCTCGACGGCATGGCTGGAAGCACCCGTCACCAGGGCGTTGCGGCGCGGGTGGATGCGGCGCAGAAAGTGCAGCACCTGGACGATGTGCTGGATACCCTGACCGAACCGGCGCTGCTGTTGGTGCTGGACGGTGTGCAGGATCCGCACAATCTGGGCGCCTGTCTGCGCAGTGCGGACGCCTTCGGCGTGCATGCGGTGATCGCACCCAAAGACCGCGCGGTGGGCATCAATGCCACGGTTGAAAAAGTCGCCTGCGGCGCCGCGCAGACGGTGCCGTACATCACGGTGACCAATCTGGCGCGTACCCTGCGCGAGTTGCAGGAGCGCGACATCTGGGTGATCGGCATGGATGGCGAAGCGGAAACAAATCTGTATGATGTGCAGCACAAAGGCGCGGTGGCCTTGGTGCTGGGCGCGGAAGGCGAAGGCCTGCGCCGTTTGACCAAAGAGACCTGCGACCAGCTGGTGCGTATCCCGATGTTCGGCAGCGTGGAAAGTCTGAATGTCTCTGTGAGCACCGGGGTGTGTTTGTACGAAGCAAGAAGGCAAAGGGCAATCAAACAATGACGTGATAGGGGGATGGGGATGCAGAAGTTCGATTTTTCGATTCTGACTCGCGACGGTCAAAGAGTGGAAAGCGTGGTCATCGCTGGAAATGACGAGGCCGAAGCGGAACGCAAGCTGCGCCAGATGTATCGCTATTGCGAAATAGTGGGTTGCAATGCCAAGGGCGCAGGGGACGGCAAGGCCCAGCAAGTGATGTCGGTCGAGGATATCCTGTCGCTGATATCCAAGTGATCCTCCGGCAGGCTTTACTCTATAAACCCGTCCGCCAGTAACTCTTTCAGCAGGTCGTTGTAATCATGCGCTCCGCGGCTCTCCGGCGCATGTTCGAAGACGGTTTTATTCACTGCCGGACTTTCGGCCAGACTGACGTTCTCCGAGATGCGGGTGCGGCAGACATCGGCGCCGAAGTGCTCCTCAACCAGTTTCAGCACATCCCAAGCCATGCGTCGCCGGCCATCGAAGCGAGTGAGCAGATAACGGCGGTTGACGCGCCGTTTCAGAACCTGTTCCAGCGCGTTCAGGGTCTTTTCGATCTGGAGCGCGCCTTTGGTGGAGAGATGATCGGCCGAAATGGGAACGATCAATCCGGTGCAGGCGAAGATCGCATTCAACGACAGCACGCCGACCATCGGGTTGCAGTCGATCACGACCGGATTATCCTTGCCGCCGTAGCGTTCGGTCTGCAGCGCGCTGTTGAGCTTGTTCACCACATTGAAACCTTTGCCATACAGTGCATCCACCTTGGAAAGCTCGGTGTGTGCAGGAATGACTTTGATCGAGCTGGATGATTCCTTTACCAGCTGGCACAAGGGACGGTTGTTTTGGAACATGCTCAGTACTGTGTCGGCACCGGACTTCGCCGTGACGTTGGCGATGGCGCTGAGTTGTGCCTGCGGATCCAGGTCGATACCGTACGTCGCGCGACCGATACGCGACAAGGCGGCAGCGAGATTGACGGCGGTCGTGGTCTTGCCGACACCGCCCTTTTGATTGAAGACTGCAATGATGCTCATACTGCGTGGATTCTAGCCGAAATCGGCGTCGTGGACGGGTGTATAACTTGTTGAAAGGAAAAGCCCAGCCCAACGGGGGGCTGGGCCGACAAGCGGTATCAATTGCGTTTGTAGATGATCTGCTTGGTATCGCCCTCGCAGGTGCCCACCACTTTCCCGTCCGTTTCCTTGGCGGGAGCAGCCGTAGCGCCGGATGCGGCGGTTGTCGCTGCGGCAGGCTGGGCGACGGGAACGATTTCAAGGGAATACGAAGTGACGCCCTTGGCTTGCAGCTTGGCATCGATCTGTGCCTTGAGCTCGTCGCAAGAGGCGAAAGCGGAAACGGAGAAACCCAAAAGACATGCTGTAAGTAGTAATTTGCGCATATATGGCTCCTTAGCTGGATTGAAAAAAACATCTGCCTTGCCAAATGCCCCGGACGCAGCGATGCGTATTGATCCGGCACTCTTTATCCGAGAATCCGTTCGCATTGACCCTTCGACTATGCTCAGGACTAAAGGCTTTGTCGAAATGTGAACGGATTCTTGTGCGTCGACAGGCTCGGCACGAACGGCAATTAGGTTCAAAGCGTGCCGGATCAATAGTTCAGGGCATCAACTCCTCGATCTTGCGGTTCGCTCCCTGCAACTTCTTGAATAGCGCAAGCAACAGCGCTTTATCCATATAAACGACTGCTTCACCCCGCAGGCGTTCGATACCGGTCTTGTTGATTTCAGCCGCGATCACTTGCCCGTCTGCAACCACGGTTGCCGAGCGCGAAATGTTCTCGTTGGCGAAGTACATGCCTTCGCCGACGCATTCGCCGCTGCGTATCGTTCCGACGACCTTCTTGTTGTAATAAGCGGTGGCCGTGCCATAAAGCACGACGTAGAGGGCGTTCATATCCTCTCCCTCCCTGGTGATGCAGTCTTTCGCCGAGAATGTCCTTATCTCGGTCTGTTCCGAGATCGGCTTCAGCCATTCGCTGGGGATCGGATCGAAGAAAGAGCATTTGCGCAGTTCGTTGAAACGGTCTGCGGAGACCTCGTCAAGGCGCTTGGAATAACTGGCCAGACTGGTCTGGACGGCGTCGATTTCATTCATTTTTTCTCCCTGTGGGTCATAAATTCCTGACACGATCTGGCAAATATTTCGCAACTTACCACAAGCGCTGAAGAATGTGTTGCACGGCGCGATTGAGCTAAACTAGCCACTATGAACCCGATCCCGGAATGGAACAAAGAGGCATTGCTGCTCACACCTGCTTTTGCACCGTTGCACTCCATCATTACTCGCCTCGAACCGGATGAATTTCCAACCCTGCAAGACTGCAATGCGCTGCTGGCGGCGCAACGCCCGGCTGTTGCAGTGCATAGCGGGCAGCTTCTGAGCTTTGTGCCGCAGGAATACGGCAAATTGCCCTTCGATCTGCAATACGAACCGCGCTGTTTTCTGAAGGGAGAAGTGCCGACAAGAGCCAACAACTGGCATGACCTGCTCAATGCGCTGGTGTGGCTCGTTTTTCCGCAGGCCAAGGCTGCCATCAACGCGCGCCATTTCCGGGCGCTGACCGGGACAGACGGCCCATCGGCGGCGAGCCAGCGCGGGGCCGTGCGCGATACCAGTACCCTGCTGGACGAATCGGGTGTCATCGTTGCCTATGCAGATGCGGAACTGGCCGGACTCCTGCGCGATTTCCGGTGGAAAGAACTATTCTGGCAGCAGCGCACGCAAGTGCTGTCCGGTATGGGCTTTTATCTGTTCGGGCACGGCTTGTACGAAAAGGCGCTCCGCCCTTATACCGGCTTGACCGGGCAAGGTTTGCTCCTGCCGGTGGAACAGGAATTCTTTACCTGGCCTTGTAACCGGCAACTTGCCCATCTGGATACGTTACTTGCCGGCTACCTGAATTCGGGGGAACACTGCCGCAGCACGCGGGAACTGACCCCGGTACCTGTACTTGGTATACCGGGCTGGGCTGCGGATAATGAAAATGTAACGTATTACGACAATACTGGATATTTCAGAACGGGTAGACATGGACGCCACGCAAACAACTAAAGCCCGACTCTCCGCCTGCTTGGTCTGCATGCTGCTCGTCACTGTGCAGGCGGCAGCCGATGAGGCTTCACATGGCCTCGTGGGTGATGTCGGCGCGGGAGCCTACTATACAGGCCGCATCGTTCGCGGCACGAGCGATGTGACCACTGTTCTGCCTTACGGCGATTTCGAATACGGCAGGATGTTCGCACGGGTCGATACGCTGGGTATCAAGACGCTGCAGATGGGGGACGGGTATCTGGAACTTGTGGGCAGGATCAGTCAGGACGGGTTCGACACGAATACCCCCGGCCTGCTGGGTCTCAGGAAACGGGAAACGTCCATTCCCCTGGGAGTCGGCACCTTGCAGGTGACCCCGGTGGGCGGCTTCATGGTGAATGCGTTCCACGATGTGCGCCAGTCCCAGGGGCAACTGTTCGAGGCTATCTATGCCGCGGAACTCGACCTGCCGCAAGTGAGCTTCTATCCCCTGCTGGGAGCCGAATATCAATCCAGCGACTATGTGCGTTATTACTACGGGGTCTCTGCCCAGGAAGCGGCAGCCAGCCAGTATTCTCTTTATCAGCCCGCGGGAGCGTTCAACGACTTCATCGGATTGATCGCCGATATCAAACTGACCGACGACTACCATTTGAACGGATATGTGCGCCGCAAGTGGCTGGGTAACGGGATCGAACAGAGCCCTATCGTCAATCAGCGTTACCTGGATACAGGCTACCTTTCCCTGAGTTACCGCTTTAAATGACGGGTATCGCCGGATCTCTTCGTTGCCCGGTAATCAGCCGGGCACAGCGTATTCCGCTCAGCACTGCACCTTCCAGCGTGGCGGGGTAATCGCCCGCCGTGTAGTCGCCGGCCAGCAATATGTTGGACAGGGCGGTCTGTTGTGCGGGCCGCTGCAGGTCGGGAGCGCAGCAGAACGTGGCGCGCTTCTCGGCGATCACCCTGAACCATTCCGGTTGTTCGGTGATGCCGAACTCTTCGCTTAATTCGGCAATGACTTTCTGTGCCAATTGTTCCTGGCTCAACTCCTGATGGATACCTTCCGCGCTGATGACTGCCGCGAGCAGGCCTTTCTGGTCCGCGATCTGCCCCTTGTCGAACAGCCATTGGCTGATCCGCCGGTGCAGGCCGAGCATCGGGTGCGGCAGGCTGACATGGGCGGGATACTGCAGATAGACGGTATAGATAGGTTGATGATCCAGAGCCTCGATCTGCGCAACAACGTCGGTAAGACCGGCGACGGGGCGCAGCAATTTTGCGGCGACGGTTGCCGGTGCGGCGCAGATCACGTGGGAAAAGGCATGTGTTTCATTTGCTGAGACAAGTTCGATGCCTTCGTCTTTGGGGACGATGGCATCCACGCCGCAGGAGAGATACACCTTGCCCCCGTTCTGTTCGATGAATGCAGCAGCGCGTTGCGGGAACAGCGCGGTGAAGTCGATACGCGGCAGCAGCATGTCGCTGTCCGCACGGGTTCGATTCAAGGCGTCGCGCAGCACGTTCAACAATACTTGCGCGGAAGCCTTGTGAACAGGCGTATTCAGCGCGGCGATACACAAGGGTTCCCACAGTTTGAATGTCAGGTCGGCATCCTGCTTGTGTACCGCGAGCAGGTCGGTGACCGTCATGTCGCTGGATAATCGGAAATTCATGCGGCGCAGGGTGAGCATGAAGCGCACGGCTTTCATGCGCTCGTTCCAGGTCAGTCCGTGCGCCTTGAGCAGCGCGACCAGTAGGTGTAGCGGTGCGGGCAGGCGGGGTGCCTTGAGCGAGAAGTGGCCGTGCAGATCGAGTTGGAGCGGCAGCCGCAGGAAATCCTGCTCGATATCCCCGCCGACCTGCTCGATAAGGCGCAGGGTTTCGCGATAACAGCCGAGCAACAGGTGCTGGCCATTATCGAGCTGTGTGTCATTGTGCAGCACGCCACGCGCGCGGCCACCAAGTTGCCTGGCGCTTTCAAATACGGTGACCGGGATACCTTGTGCCGCGAGTTCAACAGCGGCTGCCATGCCGGCGTAACCGCCGCCGATGATGGCAGGGTTCAAAGCAGATTTCTCCCACATAGGAGAAATGGCGTCTGTTCCCTCTCCCTAAGGGGGAGGGTTAGGGAGGGGGAGTTTCTGTTCAATTTCTGAGCCATGCCTTGAAAGCCAGCCAGAGCTTGAAGTTCGGCGTCAACGACACGCGTTCTTTCAGCACATGGCAGCCGCTGGCGATGATTTCCTGCAGCGTGGCCTGATAGACGGCCGCCATGATGAGGCCGGCACGCTGCGCTTTGCGATCTACAGCGGGCAAATGATCGAGCGCCTGACGGTAGTAGCGTTGCGCCCGCTCGATCTGGAACGCCATCAGCTTCTGGAAATTCTCGGTCTCGCGAGCATTCAGGATGTCTGCGGCGGTGACGCCGAATTGTTGCATTTCATCCATCGGCAGGTAGATGCGGTTGCGCCGCGCGTCCTCGCCCACGTCGCGGATGATGTTGGTGAGTTGCAGGGCGATGCCGAGATCGTGAGCGTATTTCAGCGTCCGCCGGTCTGTATAGCCGAAGATCTCCACCGACAGCAGGCCCACCACCGAAGCGACGCGGTAGCAATACAGTTGCAGCGACTTGAAATCCTCATAGCGCGTCTGTTCGAGGTCCATCTCCATGCCGTCTATGATCTCCAGCAGGTGTTCCTGGGACAGGTTGAATTGCCGGACGATCGGAACCAGTGCCTGGGCCACCGGATGTTGTGGCTGCCCGCCATAAATGGCGGCGACTTCGCTACGCCACCAGTTGAGCGTGGTGCGCGCCACATTGGCGTCGGTACATTCGTCCACCACATCATCCACTTCGCGGCAAAAGGCATACAGCGCGGTGATGGCACGGCGCTTGTCCTTGGGCAGGAAGCGGAAGCTGTTGTAGAAGCTGGAGCCGCTGGAGGAGGCCTTGTCTTGGCAATATTCGTCGGGAGTCATTTCAATTCAAAATCAAACGATAACTGCGTTGGCTGCGTCTTCTGCTCCTTGCCGTACTACTTTGTACTGTCTGCGTCGCCTCATCCTTGCCGCCTTGTTCTCGTTTGTTGTGAATTGAAATCATATTTCAATTTCAGAACCGCAAAGGTGCGCTCTTGGCCAGCATGATAACCCAGTCGAAAGGGCGCAATACGGGGCGGCGATGGAACACGTCGTAATCGGCGGCTGCAAGCTTGTCGAGAATGCGCAGTCCGCCGGCGATGATCATGCGCATCTCCAGCCCGATGCGGCCGCCGAGGATGGAGCCGAGAGGAGCGCCTTGCAGCATCAGGGCGCGCGCCCGGTCCGCTTCGAATTTCATCAGGGCACGCCAGGTGTCGTTGCCGATACCTTGCTTGATCTGATCTTCGCTTACGCCGAAGCGGGCCATGTCGTCCTGCGGCAGGTAGATGCGCCCGATGGCAAAGTCCTTTGCGACATCCTGCCAGAAGTTGATGAGCTGCAGCGCGGTGCAGATGGCATCGGAGTAGGCGATGTTGACGGGAGTGGCATCCTGGTAAAGGTGCAGCAACAGGGTACCGACCGGATTGGCGGAGCGGCGGCAGTAGTCCAGCAATTCGTCGTGATCGGCGTAGCGCTTCTTCACCACGTCCTGTGAAAAAGCGTCGAGCAGGTCGAGGAACGGCTGCATCGGCAGGTCATGCGCCCTGATCTCGGTCGCAAGGTTGATGAACAGGGGTAGCCGGGGTGCTTCGCCCGCCGCGATGCGCGTCAATTCGCCGCGATACTCATCGAGTTGTCGCAGCCGTTCGCTGTCGGGCAGGTCGCCCTCGTCGGCGATGTCGTCCGCTGCGCGTGCGAAATGGTAAATCGCCGCCACCGGCTTGCGCAGCCGCCTGGGCATGAGGATGGATGCAACGGGAAAATTTTCGTAATGGTCGACCGACATCAACGCAGATCGTTCCGGTGCAGCATGAACACGTACTCGTCGCCCGCGCTCACTTCCAGCCAGATGAAAGGAAGTCCGGGGTAAGCGGACTCCAGCGCATCGCGGTTGTGTCCGATCTCGACAACGAGTACGCCGTTGTCGTTGAGGTGTTCGCCTGCGTGCTCGAGGATGTTGCGGGTGGCATTCAGGCCGTCCGAACCGCTGCCCAGCGCCAGCTTGGGTTCGTATTTGTATTCCTGGGGCAGCGTGGCGACCGAGAGCGCATCGACATAAGGCGGGTTGCTGATGATGAGGTCGTATTTTTTGCCCCCGAGCTTGGCAAACATGTCGGACTCGATCAGGGAAATGCGATCTTCCATGTCATAGTCGGTCACGTTGTACTGGGCGACATCCAGGGCGTCGGCAGACAGGTCGACCGCATCGACATGGGCATTGGGGAAGGCATGCGCCGCCAGGATGGCGAGACAGCCGCTGCCGGTGCACATGTCGAGTACAGCGCTTACCCGCTCCGCGTCGCCGATCCAGGGCGCAAGCTGTTCGCGCAACAATTCTGCGATGAACGAGCGCGGCACGATGACGCGTTCGTCCACATAGAAGGACAGGTCGCCCAGCCAAGCCTGATTGGTCAGGTAGGCGGCGGGGATACGTTGCTCGGTTCGTCTCTCGACGATGTCGAGCACGTCGTACAGTTCGGATTGCGTCAGCCTGGCGTCCAGGAACGGATCAAGCCGGTCCAGCGGCAGATTCAGGGTATGCAGGATGAGGTAGGCGGCTTCATCGTAAGCGTTGCCGCTGCCGTGGCCGAAAAACAACTCGGCCTCGTTGAAGCGGCTGACCGCGAAGCGCAAGCAGTCGCGTACTGTCTTGAGCGAAGCGCTCGCCTCTGAAAAATGATTGATGTCCATCTTTAATCTTCTCCCTGTACGCCGGTGAACGTCATTGTGTTGCCAGCAGTTTGACCAGCGTCAAATAGTAGATCTCGGACAAAGCGTCCAGATCATCCACCGCCACGCATTCGTTGAGCTTGTGGATGGTCGCATTCAGCGGGCCGAGCTCGATCACTTGCGGGCAGATGTCTGCGATGAAACGGCCGTCCGAAGTGCCGCCGCTGGTAGAAAGATCAGTCTCGATACCTTGTACTTGCCTGATGGCTGCGCTGACCGCGTCCACCAGGTTGCCGCGCGGCGTGAGGTAGGGCTTGCCGGACAGCTCCCAGTTCAGATCGTATTCCAGCTTGTGCCTGTCGAGGATGGCGTGGACTTTTTGTTTCAGGCCATCCACCGTGCTGGCGGTCGAGAAACGGAAATTGAACAGGATCTCGACGGTGCCGGGCACCACGTTGGTGGCACCCGTGCCGCCGTGGATGTTGGATATCTGCCAGGAAGTCGGCGGAAAATATTCGTTGCCGTTGTCCCAGGTGGTGGCGGCCAGTTCGGCAATCGCGGGTGCGGCCATGTGTATGGGGTTCTTCACCAGATGCGGATAGGCGATGTGGCCTTGCACGCCCTTGACCGTGAGTGTGCCGGACAGCGAACCGCGCCGTCCGTTCTTGATGGTGTCGCCGGTTTTGGCGACAGATGTAGGTTCGCCGACGATGCAGTAATCCAGTTTCTCGTCGCGTTCCTGCAAGGCTTCCACCACGCGCACTGTGCCGTCGACTGCGACTCCCTCCTCATCCGAGGTGAGCAGCAGGGCGATACTGCCGCGATGCTGCGGGTGTTCGGCGACGAACTTTTCGATGGCGGTGACGAACGCGGCAAGCGAACCTTTCATGTCCGCGGCACCGCGTCCGTACAGCATCCCGTCGCGTATCGTCGGCGTGAAGGGATCGCTGTCCCATTTGTTCACCGGGCCGGTCGGCACCACGTCGGTATGTCCGGCGAAGCAGATCACCGGCGCTGTCTGGCCGCGCCGGGCATAAAGATTGTCCACCTCGCTATGGCGCATCTTTTCCAGGCTGAAATCGAGCGGGGCAAGGCGTGCGCCGATGATGTCGATGCAACCGTCATCCATGGGTGTGAGCGAATGGCGGGCGATGAGTTGTTTGGTAAGGTCGAGAGTGCTGCTCATTTTGTATTGTTCAAAGATCCAGGTTTTCGTAATCGGTTGGGTTGAATCCGGTTGCCAGCACTTTTCCATTGTGTTCCAGCACCGGACGTTTGATGACGTTTGGTTTATCAAGCAGCAGGGGCAGGGCTGAAGCGTCATCGCTGATCGAGGCTTTTACCGCATCGGGTAATTGCCCCCAGGTCGGGCCGGTCTTCTTCAATAATTTCTTCCAGCCGACTTGCCGCAGCCAGTCAGAGAGCATGGCCTCGGTGACGCTTTTTTTCTTGAAGTCGATAAATTCATAAGCGATGTCGTGCTCGTCCAGCCAGACACGCGCTTTTTTAACCGTGCCGCAGTTGGGGATGCCGTATAACTTCATGTGCCGGATCCCGGCACTTCGATATTGAGCTTGATGCCGTCGAATTTGACCGCGGACGGGGCGGTCTTTTCTGCGGGGTTGGCGCTCGGGTCGTATGCCTTCATCTTGCTGGTTTGCGAGTAGTCGATCAGCGAAGACAGGTTGCTGGCCGAATCGGCATTGCGCAACGCATCCTCCTTGCTGATGTGGCCGGACTTGTACAGTTTGTACAGAGCCTGCTCGAAAGTCTGCGAACCCTGGGAGACGCTTTGTTCGATCGCGTCGCGGATCTGGTCGATCTGGTCGCTTTTGATCAGGTCGGCGACGAGTGCGGAATTCAGCAATACCTCCACCGCGGGAATCAGCTTGCCCTGCGGGTTGCGAATCAGGCGCTGGGAAATGACGGCGCGCAGGCAAAGCGAAAGGTCCGACAGGATGCTGTTGCGCGCATCGTAAGGGAAGAAATTCACCATGCGGTTGAGCGCGTGGTAACTATTGTTGGCGTGCAGGGTGGACAGGCACAAATGGCCGGTTTGCGCAAAGATCAGCGCATGTTTGAGCGTTTCGCGGTCGCGGATCTCACCGACCATCAGCACGTCCGGTGCTTCGCGCATGGCACTGACCAGCGCGGCGCCGTAGTCCATCGTGTCGGTTCCCACTTCGCGCTGGTTCACGATCGATTTTCCATGGCGGAACATGTATTCGAGCGGGTCTTCGATGGTCAGGATATGTCCGCTCTGGGTCTCGTTGCGATGCTGGATCATTGCGGCCAGCGTCGTCGATTTTCCGGAGCCGGTGGCGCCCACCATCAATATCAGTCCCCGTTTTTCCATCACGAGTTCCTTCAGCACCAGCGGAAGGTTCAGCTCTTCCACGTTGAGCACGTCGCCGCGCACATAGCGGATGACCATGGCGACGCTACTGCGCTGCCTGAATACGTTGACCCGGAAGTTGCCGATGTTGGGGACACGGAAAGAGAAGTTCATCTCCATGTTCAGCTCGTATTCGGCGATCTGCCGCTCGGTCATCATCTCGTAAACGATGCGTTTGACCGTCTCTTCGTCGAGCTTCTGGGCATTCACCGGCATGACCACGCCGTCGATCTTGATGTTGATCGGTGCGCCGACCGACAGGAACAGGTCGGAGGCCTGCTTTTCGGCGGCAAGTTGCAGCAGTGGCGTAATGATCATGTCTTCACCTCAGAAGCAGGATTGTGGATTTGGGAATTGGGATTTGGCCAAATCCAAAATCCCGGTTCCTGAATCCTAATTAGATTCCGCGTAGCAATTCGTTGATGCCGACTTTGCCCAATGTCTTTGCATCCACTTTTTTCACGATGACTGCGCAGTACAAACTGTACTTGCCGTCGGCGGAAGGCAGACTGCCGCTAACAACGACGGAGCCTGCGGGAACGCGACCGTAGTGCACTTGACCGCTTTCGCGGTCGTAGATCTTCGTGCTTTGGCCGATGAATACGCCCATGGAGATCACGGCGCCTTCTTCCACGATCACACCTTCGACGATTTCCGAGCGGGCGCCGATGAAACAGTTGTCTTCGATGATGGTGGGATTGGCCTGCACCGGTTCCAGTACGCCGCCGATGCCTACGCCGCCGGAGAGGTGCACGTTCTTGCCGATCTGTGCGCAGGAGCCGACGGTGGCCCAGGTGTCGACCATGGTGCCTTCATCCACATAAGCGCCGATGTTGCAGTATGAAGGCATCAGAACCACGTTTTTGGCGATATAAGCACCGCGGCGGGCGGCGGCGGGCGGCACAACGCGGAAGCCGCCTTCGCGGAATTCCTTGGAATTGTAGTCGGCGAACTTGGAGGGCACCTTGTCGAAATAATTGGTGAAACCGCCCTTGATGAAGGCGTTGTCTTCGATGCGGAAAGAAAGCAGAACGGCCTTTTTGACCCATTGATGGGTGACCCACTGACCGTCGATCTTTTCGGCCACGCGCAGCTTGCCTTTGTCGAGATATTCGATGACGGTGTCGATGGTCTCTTTCAACTGTGCGTCGACATTGCGCGGAGTAATGTCGGCACGGCGTTCAAAGGCTTCTTCGATGATGGCTTGTAATTGGGGCATGGCGGTTCCTAGTTAAGTTTTTGAGTGAATTCGGCGATGCGTCGTGCAGCTTCCAGTGTTTCATCCAGGCCGGCGACCAGTGCCAGCCTGATGAAATTCCCTCCGGGATTGATTCCTTGCGCTTCGCGGGCCAGAAAGCTGCCGGGTAGAACGGACACATTATAGTCGCGGTGCAACTGTTGCGCGAAGGCGGTATCCGAGATGGGCGTCCTGACCCAGAAGTAGAAGCCGGCATCGGGCTTGGACACGGGCAGTACGGGCGCAAGCAGGGTGGTGGTCTTGGCAAACTTTTCGGCGTAAAGGTGGCGGTTGGCGACAACATGCGCTTCATCGTTCCATGCGGCGATGCTCGCGCTCTGGATCGCCGGATTCATCGCGCAGCCGTGATAGGTGCGATACAGCGCGAATTTTTCCAGCACTTTGGCATCTCCCGCGACGAAGCCGGAGCGCATGCCGGGTACATTCGAGCGTTTGGACAGGCTGGAGAATACGACCAGGTTTTTATAGTCTTCGCGTCCAAGTTGCCGGGCGGCCTGCAGCGCACCGAGCGGCTTGCTCTCGCCAAAGTAGATCTCGGAATAGCACTCGTCCGCGGCGATGACGAATCCATAGCGGTCGCTCATCTCGAACAGATGCTTCCATTCTGACAGGGGCATCACATGCCCGTTCGGATTACCCGGCGAGCAGACATAAATGAGCTGCGTGCGTTGCCATACCGATTCCGGCAACTGGGCGGGGTTCATCGCGAAATTGTCTTCCGGCAATGTGTTGAGGAAGTGGGGCGTGGCGCCCGCAAGGAAAGCAGCGCCTTCGTATATTTGATAGAACGGGTTCGGACAGACCACGGCTGGTTCTGGCTTCGAGCGGTCTATCACTGCCTGGGCGAACGAGAACAGCGCTTCGCGACTGCCGTTCACGGGCAGGATTTGCGTCTTCGCATCCGGTGCCGGAATGCTGTAGCGCTGCGCCAGCCAGTTGGCGATAGCGGTGCGCAACGCGTCGCTGCCGATGGTTGTGGGATAATTCGCCAGTCCGTCCATTCCCGCAACAAGTGCATCCTTGATGAACTGGGGCGTAGCATGTTTGGGTTCGCCGATATGCAGACTGATCGGTTTGAAAGCGTTGCTGGGCGTCACTTCGCCCAACAATTTGGCCAGCTTCTGGAACGGGTAGGGTTGGAGGCGCTGTAAATCGGGATTCATGTTTTCCTAGCTTATTATTCCGGTCCTTTGACCGACTCAGGGTAAACCTGTCTGAAGTCGGGTAGGGAAACGAGCTGCTGTTGTCGATTTTGGGGAATCGCCACATGGCATTATCAGGGTTGCCGAATTATAAAGGCGTAACGAGTGTCCACAAAACAAAATCTGATGCCGATCGCCGGGATACTGAGCGGTTCGATGGTCTGGGGGCTGATCTGGTATCCCTATCGCGTATTGCAGGAAGCCGGCATATCGGGCGCAATGGCGACTTTTCTCACCTACCTGTTGGCGATGCTGTTCGGTGCATTCATGCTGCCGCGCGTGTGGCGCGAGCGCGCTTCCTTCGGTTGGTGGGCGTTGCTGCTGGTGTTGAGCGCAGGATGGGCGAATCTGGGTTACGTACTGGGGATGTTGCACGGTGAAGTGATGCGCGTGCTCCTGTTGTTTTACCTCGCGCCTGTGTGGACGATCCTGTTCTCATTCTGGCTGCTGGGCGAACGGCTTAACCGCTATGGTTATTTCGTGATCATGCTGTCGCTGGGCGGCGGCATGGTGATGTTGTGGGATCCCGGCCTGGGCTTGCCGTTACCGCAGAATATCTCCGAGTGGCTAGGCCTTTCTGCCGGAATGGGTTTTGCGCTTTCCAATGTCACTTCGCGCCGTTCGGCGCATCTTAGCGTGGAAGTGAAATCATTCAGTCTCTGGCTGGGCACGACCGGGCTGACCTTGCCTTTCCTGATGTGGCAGGGAGAAGTGGCCGGCCAGGTTTCGGCGATTTCCGCCCCGACCTGGATGTTGCTGGCGATGATGGGGCTGGTGCTCTGCACGACCAGCTTTGCGGTGCAATATGGCGTGGCGCTTCTTGCGGCGAATCGAGCCGTGATACTGTTCCAGTTCGAGTTGGTGATTGCGGCGATTTCCTCGTATTTTCTCGCTAGCGAGACAATGGAATTGCGTGAGTGGCTGGGTGCGGCACTCATCGTTTCCGCCAGTTTGCTTTCCGGGAGATTTTGTTCCGACAGCAGCCTGGGTTAGACTGCGGTCAGATCAATAGCGGTCATTTTCGAAGCGATGCACGATGCTGGAATTTTCGGACATGAAAAATAAACCCACTCCCTCGGATATCAGCACGTTGTTCAATAATGACGATCCCAAGGTCGTTTGGAAGAAGGCGACCGATATTGTCCGGCGCATGAGTCCGGCTTACGATTTTACGCTTGCACAATCCGTTTACCGGGACGTCATGGCTTTGTTCCGTGGCGAATATCCCGGTTACAGTCCCATCAAGACTCTGTATCACGACCTGCCCCATACGCTGGAAGTATTTCTGTGCGGTGTGAGATTGATGCACGGCGTCCATGTGTCGGGTGATCCCCTGCAGGATGACGAGATCACGTTGATCATGTTGGCGATCATGATGCATGACGTGGGTTATGCGCAGCGCAAAGGGGAAGAGAGCGGGACGGGGGCGCAGTACACGCAAACGCATGTAGGGCGCGGTATTGAATTCATGAGGCAATACTTTGCCGAGCACAAGCTTTCTGTGGCGATGGCGGATGCCTTGACTGGAATGATCATGGGAACGGAGCACAACCGGCCGTTTGCGCGAATCGATTTCAGCAATGAAAGGTCGCGTATGCTGGCTCGTATCGTCGCCACTGCCGATATCACCGGACAGATGGCAGACCGCATCTATCTGGAAAAACTGTTGTTCCTTTACCTGGAATTCAAGGAGGCCAATTTCGGCAGCTATCAGAGCATGTACGACCTTTTGTGCCAGACCAACCGTTTTTACGAAATGACCCGTGAAAAACTGGACAGTGCGCTCGGAGGCATCTACAAGAAACTGGAATTTCACTTCAAAGACACGATGGGTGTCGATCAGAATTATTACTTGCTGGCCATCGAGAAGAACATGGCCTATCTAAACAAGGTTGTCACCAACGATCAGGCTGAACAACTTACGATGCTCAAACGGAATGGCGTCGTCGAAAAATCGCTAAAGCTTGCATAGTGAATTGTATTTACGCTGGTATCGGGAATTGATCCCCAAGTTCCGGGCAATCTGGAGCGTTTCATCTGCTGTATCCAAATACACGACAAATTTATTTGTGAATTTATATTTATGCTTATAATGTTGACGTAATTTTGACAAATATGACTATTTTAAGTCACTGAGCCCTGACCTGGGCGCTATTGAATATTCAGAGAATGCCAATGACAACATTAGCCGCATCTCAGCCGCCTTTTGACAGGCGCAAGCAGCAAAGACAAAAGGACCAGCCCAAAGACTATGGCTGGACACTATATTTGATAGTGGTCACCTTGTTGATGTTCGCGGGATATTTCGTTTCCTATGACCACCTGTACAAGCCCGGCGACAATATCGGCTACAACATAGGTCTGGCTGGCGGGATCATGATGTTGACTCTCCTGATCTATCCGCTGCGCAAACGGGTGGGCTTCATGAAAAACTGGAGTGTCCTGCCCAAGTGGTTCAAATGGCATATGGTTTTCGGCATACTCGGACCGGCCCTCATTATTTTTCATTCCACGTTTTATATCGCCTCGGTCAATGCGGGTGTGGCCATGGCATGCATGTTGTTGGTATCGGGCAGCGGAATATTCGGGCGCTTTTTCTATACAAAGATCCATAACGGACTTTACGGCCGGCAATCCTCATTTCAACAGTTGCAGGGCGACCTGGAAGGATCCGGGGACGTGAAATCCGTTCTCAGTTTCGCTCCCGAAATCGAGAAAAAGCTCGAAGATTTCCGCGATCAGGTGCTGTCGTCCTCGAAGGCGGGAAAACTCAACGGATGGAATTTCATTTCTTTGGGCTTCAGGATCAAGTGGTTTTCCCGAACCCTGATCAGGGAATTGGAAGACGCCATGTACGCGGATGCCAATGCGAAGCAATGGAACGAAGCGCAGATGAAGCGTCTCGACGAGCTTTTTTACCAGAACGAAAAATTCATCCGGACCTATCTTGTCGCCGTACGTGACCTGGCGCAATTCTCAACCTACGAGAAACTGTTTTCCTTATGGCATATATTCCATGTGCCCTTGGTTTACATGCTGGTATTCAGTGCGATCTGGCACGTTATTTCGGTTCACAAATATTAGAAGGTCAACCGTCGCATGAAATCGGCATTCATCAAGGTGTGCTCGCTGGCTTTCCTGGTCTTTTCGATCCATGCACATGCCGATTCTGCAAATGATCTGTTGATGCCCGGCCAGGTGATACAGGGGCATGTCAAATACGAGAGCGAATGCAGCAATTGCCACAAACCTTACGACAAGGCTGCCCAAGCGGGATTGTGCAAAGACTGTCACAAGGAGATCGCGAAAGACATAGCTGACAAAAATGGTTTCCACGGCCTGATGAAGGAAGAGCACCCATGCAAGGAGTGCCACACCGAACACAAGGGACGAGACGCACGCATTGCAAAACTGAACACGGTCAACTTTGACCACTTGACTACCGGTTTTGAATTGAAGGGTGCGCACTTGAGCAGCAAAGTCCTGTGCAAGGATTGCCACTCCCCGCAAAAGAAATACCGGCAAGCGCCCGTCAAATGCATCGGTTGTCACGAAAAGGCGGATAAACACAAAGGTTCCCTGGGGCCGGAATGCCAGAACTGCCACGAGGAAAAAGATTGGAAAACGACCCATTTCGACCACAGCAAAACCCATTTCCCATTGCTGGGCAAACATGCGGATGTGAAGTGCAAGGATTGCCATCCAGACAACAAGTTCAAGAACACTCCGCTTCAATGCAACGAGTGTCATAAAAAGGACGACAAGCACAAGGGGCACTTCGGACCCAAGTGTGAAACTTGCCATAACGAAAAGAGCTGGAAAGAAATCCTGTTCGACCATGACAAGAAAACCAAATATCCGCTGCTCGGAAAGCATCGTGAAACAAAATGCGTCAGCTGTCACAAGGGAGATCTTTATAAGGAAAAACTGAAGACCGACTGTGTTTCATGCCATCAAAAGGACGACAAGCACAAGGGCAAGTTCGGGCCGAAATGCGAGTCCTGTCATATCGAGCGCAGCTGGAAGGAAATCCCGTTCGATCATGACAGGAAGACCAAATTCCCGTTGCTTGGAAAGCATCGCGATGTGAAGTGCAACGATTGCCACAAGGGAGACTTGTATAAGGACAAGCTCAAGATGGACTGCAATTCTTGCCACCAGAAAGACGACAAGCACAAGGGCAATTTCGGACCCAAGTGTGAAACTTGCCATAACGCAACGAGCTGGAAAGAAATCATATTCGACCATGACAAGAAGACCGATTACCCGCTGCTCGGCAAGCACCGCGACACGAAATGCGTCAGTTGCCACAAGGGCGACCTGTACAAGGACAAGCTGAAGACATCCTGTTCCTCATGCCACGACAAAGACGACAAACATAAAGGCGAGGAAGGGAAAAAATGCGAATCCTGCCATCATGAGGATTCGTGGGAAAAGGCTGAATTTGACCACAGGATCTCGCGCTTCCAGCTTACCGGCCAGCACATATTGGCCCAATGCAAAAAGTGTCATCTGACGGTGGTATTTAAGGAGGCGAAGTCGGATTGCGCGTCTTGCCATGCGAAGCAAGACGTGCACAAACGTACCCTCGGCACTGCTTGCGAAACTTGCCACAACACTCGCGACTGGAAGAACTGGGATTTCGACCACGACAAGACCAATTTCAAACTTGACGGGAAGCACAAGGGACTCAAGTGTATCGATTGTCACAATACCCCGGTAAGCAATAAAGTGGTCTTGGCGGCAACCTGTGTCAGTTGCCATGAGAAAGACGACAAGCACAACGGCGATTTTGGAAACCAGTGCGATCACTGCCATGTCGGGCTGAACTGGAAATCGATCAAGGTAGGGAGCCGGCGCTGGATAAACCATTGACGTTGATAACGGACCATTGCCGTTCGTCAGCCGGCTTTACCGTTCATGCTTTTGTCTCGCAACCGATGAGCGGCCGAATGAAATTGCGGACACATACTACAATTGTTGACAGGTAAAAGTGCAGAAGCTATTCACTGTTCGTAAATTAAATATGGATCGAAAATTTGCAGCGAGGTGCCGATTATGGATACGCCAACAACAAGTAACGTGATTGCCAGGATGCTGGTGGCTTTGATGTTCAGCTTTTCATTCTTCGCGACTGCAGCACAGGCGGTCACAGTCGAAAACTCTTTCGACCACTCGAAAACAGGATTTGTGCTCAGGGAAGTTCACGCAACGTTGAAATGCGAACAATGCCACGTCGACGGAATATTCAAGAACACTCCCAAGGACTGCGCAGGCTGCCACAACACCGGAACGAGAGTCGCCGCCCTTCCCAAACCGATAAACCATATACCCACAACCTTTTCGTGTGACACCTGCCATATCAGCGCAGCCAGCTTCCTGATAAAAAGCTTCAGCCATGTCACCATAACCGGTCAATGCGCGACTTGCCACAATGGACAGTCGCTGGGTGTCGTGAGCAAACCGGCGAATCATTTCCCGACCCAGCAGCCGTGCGAGTACTGCCACAAAAATACCAGCACTTTCCTGAGCTACCAGGTCGATCACGTGGCGAATGGTTATGTCGGCAACTGTTTCCAATGCCACGGCGGTCCGGCAGGTGAACCCGGCCCGATCGGTACTTATCCCAACGTGGTCAGTTACAACGCTGCGACCCATTTCCCCTTGACATCCTTCGGCACGACTCCGCCGGACTGCAATGCCTGCCATACGGGCTACTCTACGTTCCTGGGAGCGACTTTTGCGCATACACCGGGTTCCACCTGTACTTCCTGCCATCAGGGGCAATATGCCGGTGTGGTCTCGATCAATCGTTCGATACATATTCCGCTGCCGACCGGGTCTACATGCGCCAGTTGCCATCCGGATCCCACGACGCAGGTACTCCCGACATTCCTGGGAGTGGCGTTCCACACAACCAGTATCGGTAATCCTCCTGCGGGCACTTGTGCGACCTGCCATAACGGCAGCTTTGTCTCGCAGAACGCCCAAACCAAAGGTGTAACCCATATACCGACTACTGCAGATTGCGGGACATGTCATACCGGACCGAGCGGAACACCTGCCAACTCGACCTTGAACTACACAACCTTCCTGGACGCAAAATTCCACCAGACTACTTTGGGAAATCCCCCGACTGTTACATGCTCCACCTGCCATAGCGGGGGCTATGTATCCGAAGGTGCGCAAACCAAGATTGCGGGCCATGTGATGACGACGTCGGATTGCGGCACATGCCACACCGCTTCGAATACCGCAACTTACACGACGTTCCTGGGCGCTACCTTCTCACACGTACCGGGAGTTTATGCATCGTTCCCCGGAGATGGATCGATTGCCACGCCGACCTGTTCGTCCTGTCACAATGGATCTACCGCTACCGGCAAGGTTGCTGGCCACATTGTGACAACGGCGGATTGCAATAGCAGCGGCTGCCACAGTTCGACTTCTCCCAATACGACGGGATGTCCCAATTGCGTGAGTTTTACCGGCGTCATTTTCAACCATATCAATTCAACCACGGGATATACCTCGTTCGGCACGACCGCACCGTCACCGTACACCAAGCGTTGCGATAGCTGTCATAACGGAACAACGTTGCTGGCGCAGCCCGTTAGTGCGGGGCATATACCGACTTCAGGAGCGGATTGCGTTACGTGCCACACCCCGGCCAGCACAGGTTGTGCAAATGGCGGAAATTGCGCGACGTTCCTGAACGCGACACTTAACCACAGCATCGTTGCAGCCGGATCTTGTGGAACTTGCCACCAGGGACAATATGCCGGTGTGGTCTCGATTAATCCCGCTATCCATATCCCGCAATCATCCGGGAATGCATGCGATGTATGCCATACAAATGCGATTACCAATCTGCTCACGGCATTTCCCGCCAACCCGACATTCCTGAATGTGGTGTTCCACAAGACTTCACTGGGAAATCCGCCAACAGGTTTGTGCTCGAACTGCCATTCCGGGACTTACGTCTCGCAAAATGCTCAGTCCGAAAGCAGTGTGATCACAAACCATGTGGCGACGACGGCCGATTGCGTGACCTGCCATACCGCAACGAACACCGCCAATTACACTTCGTTCCTGGGGGCCGGCTTTACCCACTCGCCCGGAACCTATGCATCCTGGCCACCTGCGCAGCCGCCAACGCCGACCTGTGCGTCCTGCCACAATGGCGCGACAGCGACGGGTAAGAATGCCGGCCATCCGGTCACGGCTCTGGATTGCATGTCATGCCACACTACGACTGTTCTACAGGGGTGTCCGACTTGTACACTTTTCGGAATACCGGCGGGAGTAATACACAACACCGCGCCATACAACACGCCCGGTACCTGCGTGACATGTCATAACGGCACGACTGCGATCGGGCTTTCCTCAGACACCGGACATATCCCGATCGGATCCGCGGGATGCGACCAATGCCACTCGGTATATGACGGAGTCGGTTCCATCAACTTCAGCACGGCGGCCGTGTCTTCGATCTCCGTGAGTGGCGTGACGATGTACGGGATGAAGCATTCGGCTGTGACAGGGCGCTGCGACAGTTGTCACAACGGCTCTTATACCGGTCAGGGATTGTTTGGTGCTGTAACCAAGGTATCCAACCACATCCCGACGACGATCATCAGCACTTCTGCCAACACGGACTGCACCAGTTGCCACTCGACGACGATCAATATCACGTCAGGGGCCGCAGACTGGGCAACCGGCGAGAGAATGAACCACAATAATGCGATGGGCGGAGCGCCGAATTACTGCGTGACATGCCATCTTTCGGGTGTCACTTATTTCGAGCCAAATGCGCAAAAGCTCAGCCACAATGGGGCAAGCACATCCAAGGATTGTTCAAGTTCAAGCTGTCATAAACCGCTGGGCACCAAAGGGACTGCGTATTCGTCGTGGGATTGATTTGTTAATTGGCAAACTTATGGTCCAAGCCGGCTTCAGCGAAGCCGGCTTGGATGTTTTGAAATCGAGCGGCACTAATCATGTTCCGAATTAAATTGCATCGTCTGGCCTTGTCATTTTTTGCGGTGATCCTGCTGGATATCGTGTCGCCTTATGCGTCTGCCGAGATCATCGATGACATCACCGTCCATCAGGATGCAAGCGGGGGGACGGATACGGTAATCAAATTCACTGTCCCGATCCAATATCTCCGACATTTCCCCCAAGGCAAATCAAGTTCCACTTCGATCTATTTCAATATCCTTAATACCGTTCCCATTGATGAATGGCAGGACTACGAATCGCACCGGACTCCTCCCTCCGACCTTGTTCAGGAGATCATGGTAACCACGCGTGACCGCGGTACCGGACCCAAGATTCATATCACGTTCTATCGCCCTGCAGAATTCACCGTCGCAATGGGAGGCGACAATCAGACTTTGGTGATTCATGCCAAACCGGTCACGGCCCAACAAAATAACGAAAGCAAACCGGCCCCGGGACAGTCCATTGTCATTCCGGTGCCAGTTGCAGCAGCACCGATCGCCGTTATCGCGGCTACTCCAAAATCCCCTCCGGTATCCGCGCCCTCTGCGGCAACTCCGGCGGTATCTGTCGCCAAGGAAATGCCGCCGGCACCAGCGCCGGCCACTGTTTCAGCGCCTGTGGCAGCATCTGCACCCGTCCCAGCGACAGCACCTGTTGCACCCTCTGGCGATATCACTGCGCCCAAAATAGTGCTGAAGCCTTCTTCATCGAAACCCATTCATATCCCGCTGGGTGGAAAAGACGGGCTCCCGCCCTTTCCCGAAATAGACCAGTACGTCCCGCAAGGAACAACGCCAGCGCCTGCAAACGCATCTCTGACCGACAAGATCGTGATTGCGAACAATCAGGCAGCCGCATTGATGGAAAATGGTGGAAATGCGCTTCTGACCGGCCAGACATTTGCCGCAATTGACTCGTTCAATCAAGTACTCAATCTGCCTCCGAACAAATATACGGAAGACGCCCAATTATGGGTCGGGATCGCAAAGGAAAGATCGGGGCAATTATCCAAAGCCATCCTGGAATTCAATTCCTATTTGAGACTTTACCCGGACGGAAAGTCTGCGAAATGGGTCAAGGACAGGCTCGCCAAGCTGAAATTATCCCAGCCGGCGCTTTTCGCTACCTTGGATAAACAATCCACCGCCCCAGCCAGAGCGCAAAACACCGAATTCCAGTATTCGGAATTCGGCAGTTTGTCGATGTATTACTATCAGGGGGCGAGTCAGACCAACACCGTGGCGAGTGCAGGCGCCGTCCAGACGCCGACGAATTTTTCGCTCGTTGACCAGAAATCCCTGATAACGAATCTCAACATGACTGCAAGGTCATACAACAACGAATATGACAATCGTCTGGTATTCCAGGACTTCTATGCAGCGAACTTTCTCCCGGGGCAACAAAACATTTCCATGCTGGGGGCAGCATATTATGAAATGAGAGACCGGATCGTCGATTATTCGTTCAGGGTGGGTCGACAGTCGGGATTGGGAGGCGGGGTGATGGGCAGATTTGACGGCGTTTCCGCCGGTTATGGATTTGTCCCGAATTGGAGAGTGAATGTCGTGGCAGGCCAGTTGTCCGATTTCACCATTGACAGCAAACCCACCTTTTACGGAGCCAGTGTGGATTTCGGTACCAAGAGCCAGCTGGGCGGCTCTGTTTACGGGATCACCCAACAGGTCAACGGCTTTACCGACCGAAGGGCAGTGGGCGGGAACCTGAGATATTTTGACCAGAGATTCAACATCATGTCCATGGTGGACTACGACGTACTGTTCAAGGCGGTGAATATCTTTACAGTGCAAGGGACTTTGAATGGCGGAGGAAGCGGTACGGACTACAACTTCCTTCTGGATCGCCGCAGAAGCCCGGTCCTGGATATCAGGAATGCGATCAACGGCACCACTTCGACGATCGCAACCCTGATGCAAAACGGTTGGTCCATGAGCGACCTGATCCTGTTGGCTGACCAGCGCACGACAGTTTCAAGCATGGCGCAAGTCGGCATGACCAATCACATGAGCGAGAAATGGTTCATCGGCACCGACTTCACCATTGCAAAGACGGCAGGTATGACTGCCAGTGGAACGCTACTGCCGGACGGAACCACCGGAGTGGAAGGGTTTGTACCTACGATCCCTTCCACGGGCAATACCTGGACGATCACCGAAAGAGCGACCGGACTGGGAGTTATCCGTCCGCAAGACACGACGAACTTCAGCGTGAGTTACTCCAGAGGCGCGCTGATCACTGCGGAAGGATTTCAGGCCAGCAACCACGTCGATCTGCAAGAAAAATGGACGCTTGACTCCACCTTCTTTCTGAATCTCCAAAACGACAACACCGGCGGGAAAATGCACGATATCTCGCCAACGATCAGAGTGGCATACAAAATAAGAAGGAACCTGTCTGCGGACACGCAATTGGGTCTTGATTGGAACAAGACGTCGTCCAGCGTATTGCAATCCACTTCGACCGCATTGCGGGAATTTTTTGCGTTCGGCTTCCGCCTGGATTTCTGACGGGATCCCGAAAACAGCCCCGTCCGGGCCAAGTCCGCTCAGGCCACCGTCACTGCCTTATCCAGATACACATCCTGAATCGCATTCAACAACGCCACGCCGTCCTGCATCGGCTTCTGGAACGCCTTGCGGCCCGAGATCAGCCCCATGCCGCCGGCACGCTTGTTGATGACTGCAGTGCGTACCGCTTGCTGCAGGTCGTTCTTCCCCGACTCGCCGCCGGAGTTGATCAGGCCTGCACGTCCCATATAGCAGTTCGCCACCTGATAGCGCACCAGGTCGATCGGGTGGTCGGTGGTCAGTTCGCTGTAGACCTTGGGGTGAGTCTTGCCGAATTTGATGGCGTTGTAGCCGCCGTTGTTCTCGGCCATCTTCTGCTTCACGATGTCGGCGTTGATGGTGACGGCAAGATGGTTGGCCTGTCCGGTAAGGTCGGCCGCGACGTGGAAATCCTTGTCCGCAGTCTTGAATGCCGGGTTGCGCAGATAGGCCCACAGGATGGTCGCCATGCCGAGTTCGTGCGCGTGCTCGAAGGCATCCGAGATTTCCTGTATCTGCCGGCGCGAATGCTCCGAGCCGAAGAATATCGTCGCACCGACTGCCACGGCGCCCATGTCGAACGCCTGATCCACGCTGGCAAACAGGGTCTGGTCATAGATGTTGGGATAGGTCAGCATCTCGTTGTGGTTGATCTTCACCACGAAAGGAATCTTGTGCGCATAGCGGCGCGCCACCGAACCCAGCACACCCAGTGTGGAAGCGACCCCGTTGCAGCCGCCCTCGATGGCGAGCTTGACGATATTCTCGGGGTCGAAATAGATCGGATTGGGCGCGAACGATGCGCCGCCGGAATGCTCCACGCCCTGGTCCACCGGCAACAGGGAGAGATAGCCGGTATTGGCCAGCCGCCCTTGTCCGTACAAGGCCTGCAAACTGCGCAGGACGCCGGTCTTGCGGTCTTTCATGGCCACGACCCGATCCACATAATCCGGCCCCGGCAGGTGCAGCGTTTCTTTCGGTATCCCGGCACAGCGATGCTTCAACAGGTGTTCCGCTTCTTCGCCCAGCAATTGCTCGATGTTCGTCATGATTTGGCTCCCGGGATGGTTTGGAATGGCGCAACCAGTTTACTCCCAAGTACATGATTTTTGGTGCCCCGGATCAATCAGAGGTATGTATGCTCCAGCTGAATAAACATCATTCATAATCAACAGCTTTTGTGTATTTTCAACGCAGGCAGCCAATATCGAGTTGTCGAGAATATTGCTGAAACTATTGCGTGGTTCGATTCTCGAAGAGTGACCTGCTCCAATGTAGCGTCGGAATTGGTTTTGATTATTCGATATTCCGACGAGCGGTTTATTGAGAGCAAGGAAGTGTGTATTAAACTGAATATTGATCAATCCAATATGAGGACATCAAAATTTTTTACTATCCGGGCTTTCGAGCCAACAAATCAGTTTTCAGCCTCGTCATTTGCGTCATATTGACCTTGGCCGGCTGCGGGGGCGGCGGTGCGTCAGCACCGCCTGTCACGTTGAGCAGCATTGCCATCAGCCCGGATCCTGTTTATATCGGGGCAGGCACGACGCTCCAACTTGCAGCGACAGGAGCATATTCGAACGGGACCACCGCAGACCTGACTTCCAGTGTTACTTGGATGTCCGCCAACTCGTCGATTGCCAGTGTAGGAGCAACTGGTTTGGTTACATTGGGAACGGCTGCTACAGTCCCTTCCACTACGAGCATTAGCGCAACGTTTAACGGGGTGACTTCACCACCAGTAATTCTTACAGTCACACTTGCAGGCTCCAGTTCGACGAATGGGCTGCTTACACCTCGTTACGATCATACGGCCACGCTGCTGCACGACGGAACAGTATTGGTGGCGGGCGGGTACAACACGGTTGCTCTGGCCAGTGCCGAGTTGTACACCCCGGGCTCGACGACGAGCACCGGGACGTGGACAGCAGCCGCAAATATGGCCGTGGGGCGTCGTGACCATACCGCCACACTGTTATCTACGGGCCATGTGCTGCTGATTGGAGGAGGGACGGCGTCGGGTGATCTCACCAGCGGTGAAATGTACACGCCTGTTTCGGGAGTCACGCCGGCAAGTTGGACAGCTTACCCCGGCATGCTTACACAAACGCGTTCTTACCATACCGCTACCCTGCTCAACAATTCCGCCAACTTGACAGCTAACGGCAAGGAATTGGTACTGGTGGTTGGTGGAGGCCTGGCAAGTACGGCAGATCTGGTCGATCCATCCAGCCCCCCGGGGACTCGTGCAACGTCAGTACCCGACATTTGGCCACGGTACTCGCACACGGCCACTCTGTTGAATGACGGCACCGTGTTGGTCACGGGAGGATTTGATACTGCTTCTGCCAGTGTGCTTGCTCAAGCCGAGTTGTTCGCGCCAACCGGTGCCTCGGTCGTTGCCACCAGCCCTCTTACAACGCCGCGCTATTTGCACAGTGCCACACTATTGGCCAATGGCCCTGCATCTACCAACGGAAAAGTGCTGGTGGTGGGCGGTATAGACGCCATGGGTAACATTCTCGCCGGTGCCGAACTGTACGACCCTGTTGCCGGAACATGGAGTCCAACCGGCAGCCTTGCAGTCCCGCGCTTTGGCCACATCGCCACGCTGATGACTAGCGGTCCGAATATAGGCAAAGTCCTCGTGATGGGAGGCAGGAATGCCAGCAATCCAACCCTGTCCAGCGCCGAGTTGTACGACCCAGGTACCGGGACATGGAGTGCAACGGCCAATCTGCAAAAGGGGCGCGCCGTGTTCAGTGCCACCTTGCTAAGCACAGGGCCTGATGCCGGCAGCGTTCTTGTGGTTGGGGGGGAAGGGACAGTCAACGGCAACTATGTCGTGCTCCCGGATGTCGAGCTGCATAATTAAAGCCTTTCAGCGGGATAGCTGATGCCGGGTCTGGACGGACGCGACTGACGTCAAAGTGAGCCCCTTCGATGAGCATCATCGGTGTCATCCGACTACCTGTATAATTTTGGGTATTCCAACTTCACCGACTGATATCCCATGAAAAATATCACCCTAGGTACACCACTTTCACCCTCTGCCACCAAAGTCATGCTGCTCGGCAGCGGCGAGCTGGGCAAGGAAGTCATCATCGCGCTGCAGCGCCTGGGTGTGGAAGTCGTCGCCGTGGATCGTTACGAGAATGCGCCGGGACATCAGGTGGCACATCGGGCGCATGTCATCAATATGGCGGACGGCGCGGCGTTGCGCGCCCTGATCGAGAAAGAAAAGCCCGATGTCATCGTGCCGGAGATCGAAGCCATCGCCACCGACATGCTGGTGCAGATCGAGAAAGAGGGCAAGGTACGCGTCATTCCGACCGCGCGTGCCGCGCAGCTCACCATGAACCGCGAAGGCATCCGCCGTCTGGCCGCCGAGACGTTGTGGTTGCCGACTTCCCCCTACAAGTTCGCAGACAGCCTGGAAGAAATGATCGCTGCCACTTCGGCGATTGGCTTCCCGTGTATCGTCAAGCCGGTGATGTCGTCCTCCGGCAAAGGACAATCGAAGGTGGATAACGCCGGCGAAGTGAAGGCCGCGTGGGATTACGCCGCCAGCGGTTCGCGCGTGAACCAGGGCAGGGTCATCGTCGAGGGCTTCATTGATTTCGATTACGAGATCACCCAGCTCACTGTGCGTGCGATCGGCGAAAACGGCGAAACCGAGACCCATTTCTGCGAGCCCATCGGGCATGTGCAGGTACATGGCGATTACGTCGAAAGCTGGCAGCCGATGGCGATGTCCGCGTTGGCGCTACAACGTTCGCGCGATACCGCCAAGAAGGTCACCGACGAATTGGGCGGCCTGGGCATCTTCGGTGTCGAGCTTTTTGTGAAAGGCGACCAGGTCTGGTTCAGCGAAGTCAGTCCGCGCCCGCACGACACCGGCATGGTGACGATGTGTACGCAGCGCTTCAATGAATTCGAGCTGCACGCCCGCGCCATCCTCGGCTTGCCGGTCGACACGACGTTGCGTGCACCGGGCGCGAGTGCAGTGATTTACGGCCAGATGGACGAAAAGGGCATCGCCTTCAACGGAGTCGCCGATGCGTTGCGTGTGCCGGAATCGGACATACGCCTGTTCGGCAAGCCGGAGTCCTTCAAGAAGCGCCGCATGGGCGTGGCCCTGGCGAACGGCAAGGATACCGACGAGGCGAGGACGCGTGCCAAGCTGGCGGCGAGCAAAGTCATCCCCGTAAAGCTGTAAGTACCCGTTCGTACTGGTCCTGATGAAACTACTAGCCATTCGACTAGGCTACAAAAAATCCGTAGCCAAGTCGCTGGTTATCAGGGCGAACGGCCATATGAGAACACTATGATCACAGGTATCCAGCACGCGGCCTTCCTGACGAGCGATCTTGCCAGGTCGCGTGCATTTTACGAAGGAGTGCTCGGTTTGCGTGTTTCCGCCAGCCGTCCGCAGATGAGCTATGACGGCGTGTGGTACGACATCGCGCCGAACCAGCAGATACACCTGATGCTGCTGCCTGACCCCGAGGCTGGCTTGCAGCGCCCGGCGCACGGCGGGCGCGACCGGCATGTCGCATTGGGTGTGCAAGACTTCGCACAATTGAAGAACAGGCTGGAGGCAGCCGGTATCGCTTATACGCAAAGCCAATCCGGCCGTAGTGCCTTGTTCTGCCGCGATCCGGACCAGAACGCGCTGGAATTCAACGAGGTCTCGGCCTGATGCGGCAATCGGCAATTGAAACAGGCACCAGCCCCAAAGCCTGGTATCAGACAGCGTGCGAGCGATCAGGCTTCGTTTGCGATGAGCGCCAAATCGCCGCAATCGACCAGCTGGAAACGTTGTGGCAGCAACTGGTCGAGTTCAAGAACAAGCGCAATCAATTCCTTGGTCGCAGCCTGCTCAGTCCCGATGTGCCCAAGGGGCTGTACATCTGGGGAGGGGTGGGGCGCGGCAAGACCTTCCTGATGGACGGCTTCTATCACTGCCTGCCGTACCGCCGCAAACGCCGCATCCATTTCCACAACTTCATGGTCGAAGTGCATCACGAGATGAAGCTGCTTGCGCGTGAAAGCGATCCGCTGATGGCACTGGCCGACAAGATCGAACGCTCCACGCGCCTGCTGTGCCTGGACGAGTTCCATGTGGATGACATTGCCGATGCGATGATCCTGGGACGTTTGCTATCGGCATTGCTGGAGCGCGGCGTGGTGCTGCTGACCACGTCCAACTATGCGCCGGACGATCTGTATCCGAACGGCCTGCAGCGCCAGAATTTCCTGCCTGCCATCGCATTGCTCAAGCGCGAATTGAAAGTGTTGCATCTCGATAGCAATACCGATTACCGCATGCTGCAGATGGAACGCGATCCGCTCTTCATGCTGTCAGCCGATCCGGCAACCGAAGGGCATATGGAGTCCTTGTTCCAGCGCCTCACGGCCGGCATGCATAGCGAAACGCATACTGTCCGGGTGAGGAGGATCGATATCCCGGTCAGGCGTACCGCACGGGAAGTGGTCTGGTTCGATTTCAAGGAACTGTGCGGCGGAAACCACGACCAGTCCGACTATCTCGAGATCGCCTATCGTTATCCGACGATCTTCCTGTCCGGTATCCCGAAAATGTCTGCCGAGCTTGGGGCAGAGGCGAGGCGATTCACCTGGCTGATCGATGTCCTGTACGACAACCACGTGAAGCTGGTGGCTTCGTTTGGCGCAGGGCTGGCTGAACTTTACGGAAATGACCGTCATGACAGCGAAGCGCAGCGCATCGCCAGCCGCCTGACCGAGATGCAAACCCGGCACTATCTGGAATTGCCGCACCGCACGCGCGGTGTGACATTGGGCGAATCCCATTCCGGCTAGCGCACTTCCGCTGCCTATCCCTGCTTGTGTATGTAGGAAGTGAACTGATCCGCAGGCAAGGGCTTGCTGAAGTAATATCCCTGAACTTCGTTGCATCCCTGCAGGCGCAGGAAAGCCAGTTGACCGGCGGTTTCCACGCCCTCCGCGATGGTCTGCATGCCCAGGCTGCTGGCCATGTTGATGATGGCGGCGACGATTGCCTTGTCGTCCGGATCGTCGGTGATGTCATGCACAAACGATTGGTCTATTTTCAGCTTGTACACCTTGAAGCGTTTCAGATAACTCAACGAAGAATAGCCCGTGCCGAAATCGTCGATCGACATGCGGATGCCCAAGGCATGGAGTTTATCCATCATCTCGACGGCCGCCTGAGGATCGTCCATGGCGACCGCTTCAGTCAGTTCCAGCTCCAGATGCTTCGGCGGCAAGCCCACTTCGTCGAGGATGCCGGTGACCAGTTCCGGCAGGTTGGGTTGGCGGAACTGGGCGGCAGAGAGATTCACAGCCATCACCATGGGCGGAAGCCCGCTATCCATCCAGTCTTTCAATTGTTTGATCGCAGTGCGCAGGACCCATTCGCCGATCTGGATGATCTGGCCGCTGTCCTCCGCGATCGGTATGAACTCGGCGGGCGAGATCGCACCCAGTTCGGGATGCTGCCAGCGCAGCAGGGCTTCGGCACCCACGACGCGGCCATCCTGTATCAATATTTGCGGCTGATAGTGCAATTGCAACTGGCCTCGTGCGCGTGCCTGGCGCAATGCATTGCCCAATTGCAGAGCGCGGGCAGAATGCGCCTGCATCTCCGGTGTGAAGAAACGGAACGAGTCGCGGCCATCCTGCTTGACCCGGTACATGGCGGTATCCGCATTTTTTGAGAGCGTTTCGAAATCTTCGCCATCATAAGGATAGATGGCGATACCGATCGAGCATGTGGCAACGAGCTCTTGCCGTTCTATCTGGAAAGGTCTGGAGATCGCCTCCATCAACTTTGTGGTCACATGAACCGCGCCCTTTTCATCCGTGCCCGGCAAGATCAGAATGAACTCGTCTCCGCCCTGGCGGGATATGGTGTCTTCATCGCGCAACGTCGTTTTGAGTCGCGTTGCGACCTCTACCAAGAGCTGGTCGCCGACGGTATGTCCGAGCGTGTCGTTGATATCCTTGAAATGATCCAGGTCGAGGAACATGACCGTCAATTGTTCGCCGCTGCGCTGTGCCAGGCTGAGGGCGAATGTAAAGCGTTCATTGAGATGGATGCGGTTGGGCAGGCCGGTGAGTTGATCGAAATGCACCAGTTTTTCGATACGTTCCTCGGTCAGCTTTTTCTCGGTGATGTCTTCCTTGATCGCCAGATAGTGCGTCAACCGCCCGTCGGCCTGGCGCACCGGGGAGATCAGCATCGACTCGATGTATTCAGTGCCATCCTTGCGGCGATTGTTCAGTTCACCCTTCCATGTTTCGCCGCGGGTCAGATGCGCCCACATGTCTTCGTAAGTCGATTTTGGGGTCCGTCCGGATTGCATGATGCGCGGATTCTTGCCGATCAATTCGGCCAGGCTGTAGCCGGTCACCTTGATGAAATTCGCGTTGGCGTACTCGATTTTTGCATCCAGATCGGTGATGACGATGCTGTTCGGGCTTTGCTCGACAGCCAGCGACAGCTTGAGCAGATCTTCTTCCAGACGCTTGCGTTCGGCTTCACCGGCAAATCGTTCCAGCGCAAAGCTCACGTCCATCGCCATCTCGAGCAGCAGGTTGCGCGCCGCTTCGTCGAAAGCATGTGCCTCACCTGCATACAAAGTCATTACGCCAACGACGGCATCGCGGCACAAGAGCGGGATCGATGCCGATGCTCCCCACCCGAACCGGGTGCCGCGTTCGTGCCAGGGGGCGGTGGCCGGGTCATTCACGAAATCCTGACACCAATAGGGCTGGTTCTCCCGCAAGGCCGTGCCGGTCGGTCCGCGTCCGGCGGGATCGGCGGTATCCGTCGAGATATGGAGATTTTCGAGATATTCCGTGCCCGAACCGAAGGAGGCGACCACTTTTACCTGCTTGCTCTCCTTATCTACCATGCCGATCCACGCCATTTTCATGCCGCCGAAATTCACGGCATCGCGACAGATGATGGGGAAAAGCTCGGCAATATCGGAACAGCGGACGATGGCCTGGTTGCATTGGCTCAATGCGGCATAGAGTTTGGTGAGCCGCACTATTTGCGCTTCGTTCGCCTTGCGTTGCGTGATGTCGCGCGCCAAGGCGATGAAATGCGGCACCGCCGTCTCAGAGGCCCGCATTCTGGAGACGGATAGATCGAACCAGAATTTTCCGCCGGGCAGGGAGAGTTCATACTCTTTTCCGCCCGACCAGCCGGTTTCATGCGCTTCGCGTATTGCGGACATGCAGATCCCCGCCACCGCGGGAGGCATTACCTCGGCTATGCTTTTTCCCAAAAAGGCTTCTGCGGGGGCTGCCAGCAGATCATTGCGCGAAGAGTGGTATCTGAAAAAATGTCCGTCCAAGCCTACTTCGAAGAGCAAATCCGGTATGGCATCGAGCGTCGATTGCAGCTGGATATTCAAGGCCGAAAGCTGCTGAGTCCTTATTTTGATCTGTCTGCGCAAAACCACTGCACCAAGCAGCGACAACAGCAGCAAACTGCTGATAATAAGCAGGGCTTGCCAGAATGCGGGCGGAATGACGGGCGCCGGAATGTGGCCACCCCAGCTCTTCAGGATATTGAAATATTTGGAGTTCGGATCGGCAACCCAGACCGATAGGTTCCTGTCTATTCCGTTCAGCAGGTCCGGCCTGTGTCCCCGGGCTGTTACATAGAACAGGCGCACGGGCTGAAAAATGACCGGGGTTTCGACCAAGTGGTAATCGTGTTCATGAAAATCGCCGAACTCATGGCTGGAGATCGCCGCGTCTGCCCGGCCGGATTGGGCCAGCCGAAAGGCTTCTTCCAGGGTCCTGGTGGGGATCAGATGTGCTTTCAGGTCGAACCCCGCCAGCATATCCTCGATCGCTTTTTCCTGGATGCCTCCTTCCAGCAAAGCGATGCGTTTGTTCCTGAGATCGAGGACGGAAGAAATGTTGCTGTTGTTGCGGCTGTATAGTTGCGACCAGCTATAGAGGGCCGGGGTCTTGTGAAAATCGAAACGCAGGCTGCGTTCGGCCGAGTAGGCGATGTCGGGCATGAGGTCGATATCGCCTTCTTCGAGTTTCTTCAGGCAGTCTTCCCATTGACACGAAACATAGCTCAGTTGCCAGTCTTCCTTGTCCGCGACGGCTTTCAGGATATCGATCAGAATGCCGGATGCGGCTCCTTTGCTATCGGTGAAGACCTTGGGTTCGTTCTCATAGACACCGACACGTACTTCCGAAGCACCGGCATTTCCTGTCAGGCAAAGGAAACCCAGGCAGAGGAGCGCACGCAGTATCGGCATCATGGTCATAAGTCGCTACAGCAACTTGCCCGAATCCGAGCGCAGCAGTTTACGAACCGCTATGCAAACGGGCATCGTAAGTCGACTGGCAAGCTGCATTGGCTGTCTCCAGCGCTTTTGCGGCTTCGTCCATGACGGCTGGCGGGATGGTGAACAGACCCGGTTTGTGCCGAACCGGCTTCTGGTTCTTGGCCAGAAAGTCTTCTTTGGCTTGTTCTGCGGTTGCTTTGCAAGACGTGAGGTCCGCCAGGATCGTTGCTTCGAATTTCGCCCTGGCTTCGGCCGCTGCCTTTGCCCTTGCCATCGCCTGGGCGCGTGCCTGCGCCATTGCTGCCCGCATCTCCTCGGCGGCCTTCAGTTCCTGTTTGTTCAGGTAGTCCAGATAACCCCATGTCCCGGCCGTAAGCACGATAAGCACGACAGCAACGATCTTTTTAAGCATTTACTCCCCCCAAGTGATTGATATCAGCAGACATCATGATAAACCAATTCAGGCCGCTTTTGCCCGGCCGAAGCGCCGAGTTACGCAATCGATGAGCCCGGCATCCATTCCATCGCATTTTTGCGTGCCCCGATGCCCCGGTATTACGGCGCCGGATTCGGATACAGCCTGTGCACCGCTTCTATTTTTTCCAGGATTTCTGCAGTTAGCGTCACCTCGGCGCTGGCGAGATTTTCCCTGAGTTGCTGCGGCGTAGTGGCGCCGAGAATGACGCTACCGGTGAACCAGCGGGTCCTGGCAAAAGCAAGCGCCATCGTTGCCGGAGCAAGTCCGGCTTCCTGCGCGATGCGCACATATTCCTTTGCGGCAGGTGGCAGGTTGGGCTTGTCATAGCGCTGGCCGAAGCCGGGAAAGAGCGTGATGCGTCCTTTCGCCGCCGGATCGGTGAAGTATTTGCCCGTGAGCCAGCCGAAGGCCAAGGGGCTGTACCCCAGCAGGCCGACTTCGGCGTGACGGCAAGTTTCGGCGAGCCCGCTCTCGAAAGTACGGTTCAACAGGTGGTAGGCGTTCTGGATGCTGACGATCTTCGGCAAACCGAGTTGCTCCGCGCAATGCACAAATTCGGAGACTCCCCACGGAGTTTCGTTGGAAAGGCCGATGTGACGGATTTTTCCGGCTTTGACAAATTCCGCGAGCACTTGCAGTTGCTCGGCGATAGGGGTGCTGTCGCGTTCCTGTGTCACGTCGTAACCGGTTGCGCCGAACATCGGGACATATCGATCCGGCCAGTGGAGCTGATACAGATCGATGTAATCGGTCTGCAAGCGGCGCAGGCTGCCGTCGACGGCCGCGGTGAGGTGTTCGCGGTTGATGCGCGGTGTTTCGCGTATCCATTTGAAGCCTCGTGCCGGGCCGGCGATCTTGGTGGCGACGATGAGTTTGTCGCGTTGCTGCAGCCTGAGCCAGGTGCCGACATGGCTCTCTGTGCGATGCGCGGTTTCGGCACGCGGCGGAACGGGGTACATCTCGGCAGTATCGATGAAGTTGATCCCGTGCGACACGGCGAGATCGAGTTGCGCATGAGCCTCTGCCTCGCTGTTCTGTTCGCCGAAGGTCATCGTGCCGAGAGACAGGGCCGAGACGTTCAAGTCGCTGCCGCCCAATGTTCTGTATTCCATGACTGCTCCTCAATATCCGGGTGAAGTTATTTTAATCCGTTCATCGTGCTAGCATCCGGTCATCATGGTGACTGTCCGGTATTCCGCGAATGTCTGGCAATTTGACAACGCTGTGTAAAGAATCGGCATTGCGTGCCGCAAACATCTATTGGCGTGCCGTTAGTCGAGGGGTGATATGAAAAAAACAAGCATGATGCATTATCTGCCCGAGTTGGAAGGGGGCGTCATTGAGCACAAGCTGGCTGAATTGCAGGCGATATACCCCAAACTCGGAGTTTGTGTGTTACTGCCGGAAGCCGAAAAGGACAAAGTCGGAGGGTTACAGTCGGCTTTTGCCGGGCGCAAGGTCCCGCTGATGGGGGCGATCTTCCCGGCGCTGGTCAAGGAAGGCCATTTTGTCACCCGCGGCGCGTGGCTGCTCTGCTTCAAGGAGATGCCGTATTTTGAGTTGATCGAGAACTTGCCTGAACAGGCGGCGGAAGCAGAACTGCTCGTGGAGAAGATCGCCGGCGACATACGGGCGCAAATCGACCGCACGCCGGACATAACGCTGTTCATGCTGTTCGATGCCATGGTGCCGAACATCGGTACGTTGCTCGATAATCTGTACCTGCATCTGGCGAACCGCGTTCATTATGCGGGAGCGAATGCGGGCAGCGAAACCTTCCAGCCGATGCCGTGCCTGTTCGACGGCGAGCGCATCGTGCAGAAGGGTGTGCTGCTGGTGTTGCTGAGGCAGAACAAAGGGGCGATCCTGGAACACGGCTATCAAACGAATCCGCATACCTCTTATGCGACTTCGACCAGCGGCAATTGCATCTCCCAGATCGATTGGCGCCCCGCTTTCGAGGTGTATCAGGAACTGGTGCGCGAGCATTATGGCGAAGAGGTCACGGCGGAGAATTTCTACCAGTATGGCGTTCATTTTCCGTTCGGCATCGTGCGCGCCAATCATCATGTCCTGGTGCGCATTCCGGTCATGCTGGCCGACGACGGCTCGCTGTTCTGTGTGGGTGAGGTGCCTGCCAATTCCGTCCTGACCCTGCTCAAGGCGCCGACCGTGCGCACGGTCGAGACGCTGCACAATGTGGCAGAAGGCCTGAAAGCCCTGAACGGGGAAATCGATGATGCCGAATTATTGTTGTTCTATTGTGCGGGGCGACGCTTGCATCTCGGGATACCGATGGCCACGACCGAACTGGAAGCCTTTGCCGGACTGACGCACGCGTCGCAGGTCGCCGGCGCGCTTTCGCTCGGCGAGATCGGCGGATCGACGGTGAATGGCTATCCGCTGTTCCACAATGCAACCTTGGTAGCTTCGTGCTGGTAGCATGCAAAACGAAGACATCCTGCCGGTGCTGTATGACCTTGTCGTCACCATCGGCAGCGAGATCAGCGTCAAACCCCTCCTGACGCGAACCCTGCAGCGCCTGCTCTATCACACCTCGTTTTCGGCCGGATTCATTTGTCTGGATGTTCCGGTGTGCAAGAAAGAGGACGGCCTGGTCGAAGTGCATCTCGATGCGGTGGTGGGCGATTTCGATCTGATCGGGGTCATCGGCAAGCCCATTGCTCTGCCGTGTGCGCTCATTTGCGATCCGGCGGGGCGCAAGACAGAACAGGCGGCGTTATTGTCTGCGTTGCGCGCCACGCAGACGCAATACAGGTCTTTTCTCAGATTGCCGATCGACCATTGCGGTGTGATCGTACTGCTTGCGGGAGAGATGCCGGAAACAAATCTTCCCCTGACGACGATGTTGCAACCCGTACTGGCGCACCTGGCGAAGGCCGTCGTGCTGTGCCGCAACAACGATGCCCATACCAGCGGATTGGTGAATCAGCGCGACTTGCTGGAAAAGGTATTCGAAAGCAGTTATTCCGGAGTGATGATCACCGATGCCGGCGGACACATCATCGAGATCAACCCCGCATTCACCCGCATCACGGGTTACGAATCGCAAGAGGTATATGGCAAGAATCCGCACCTGCTGGCTTCCGGGCGGCATGACCACGAGTTTTACCGGGAAATGTGGGCCGACATTGAAAGCAACGGGCATTGGGAGGGTGAGATCTGGAATCGGCGCAAGAACGGCGAGGTTTATCCGGGCTGGCTGAACATCGACTCGGTGCGAGACAAGAACGGCGAACTGCTCTATTACTTCGGCATGTTTTCCGACATCAGCACACGCAAGGAAGCCGAAGCGCAGATTCACCAACTGGCTTTCTACGACCCCCTGACCAGGCTGCCGAACCGCCGCCTGCTGATCGAGCGTCTGCAGCAGGCTTTTTCCGTCGGGGCGCGTAACGGGCAACACGGCGCGGTATTGTTCATCGACCTGGATAATTTCAAGACGCTCAACGATACCAAAGGGCATGATATCGGCGACCAATTGCTGTCCGAAGTGGCGGAGCGGCTTAATGCCTGCGTGCGCGACGGCGATACGGTCGCGCGGCTGGGCGGCGACGAATTCGTGGTGGTTCTGGAGGCGTTGAATACGGCCTCGGACGAAGCGGCAGCGCAAGCGGATACGGTTGCCGAAAAGATACGCGATGTCCTGGGCCGGCCCTATCAGTTGGGCAGGCACACCCACTACTCCACGCCGAGTATCGGAGTGGTGCTGTTTCTCGGTCATCGGCAAAATCTGGACGATGTGATGAAATTCGCCGATACCGCGATGTACCAGGCGAAGACCGCCGGACGCAACACCATTCGTTTTTACGATCCTGTGATGCAGGCGGCTATCGAGGCGCGTGCCCAACTCGAAGAAGACTTGAGGCATTCCCTGGAGCTCCGGCAGCTGTGTCTCTACTACCAGATACAGATGGATAACCGGAATCGTCCCGTGGGTGCAGAAGCGCTGTTGCGCTGGCAGCACCCCGAACGGGGGTTGATCTCCCCGGCACAATTCATTCCGATGGCTGAAGAGAGCGGACTCATCATACCGATCGGGCTTTGGGTGTTACAGACCGCGTGTGCGCAACTCAAGGCCTGGCAGGGCGATGCGCGGACACAACGTTTGACAATGGCGGTGAACGTCAGTGCGAAACAGTTCCGCAGCCCGGATTTCGTTGCGCAAGTTGAAAGCACACTGGCGGAGATGAACGCGAAGCCGGCGCTGTTGAAGCTCGAGTTGACGGAAAGTATCGTGCTGGAAGACGTAGAAGGGACCATAGCCAAAATGCGCGAGCTGAAGAGGGTGGGTGTGAGCTTCTCGATGGACGATTTCGGGACGGGCTACTCTTCGCTGCAATATCTGAAACGCCTGCCGCTGGACCAGATCAAGATCGACCAGTCCTTTGTGCGCGACATCGTTACGGATTCCAATGATGCCGCAATCGTGCAGACCATCATCGCGATGAGCGAGGTACTGGGACTGAGCGTGATAGCCGAGGGTGTGGAGACGGAGGCGCAGCGCGAGTTTCTGGATTTGCGCGGATGCCACGCTTTTCAGGGTTTCCTGTACGGCCGGCCGGCACCGCTGCAGGATTTCGAGGCGAGACTGAGAGAGATCAATGTCAACGTATAACGTCAATCTGCATGAGGCCGTCTACTCCTTGTCGGACGCGCTTGATCTGGTAGGCGTCACGCATATCCATCACGGCAAACGCGTTGCCTACATGGCGACCGAGTGCGGCAAGCAACTGGGCTGGAAGGGGGCTCGCCTGGACGAGCTTTTTCAGGCAGCCATCTTGCACGACAGCGGGGTATCCAGAACCACGGTGCATGCCAGACTGACCCAGCTGGCATGGGAGGACGAGGCGGATCATTGCAGGCTCGGCGCCGAATTGCTGGCCGGCAGCCCTTTATTGAAACACTTGTCGGATACCGTGCTGCACCACCATACGCATTGGAGTGTACTCAAGGATCTGGATCTGCCGCCGGAGGTCAAGCTGCGCGCAAACTGCATCTACATGGTTGACCGGGTGGATGTGCTGGCGTTGGGTTATCAGGTCGGCGGGGAAGATATCCTGCTGGGCAAGGATGAGATCAGGCACAAGATATTCGAACGTCGCGGCGACTGGTTCTGCCCGGAGCTGGTCGATGCTTTTATGGAGATATCCGGCTCCGAAGCCTTCTGGTTCACGCTGGAGAGCGACGATGTCAACGCGTATCTGGCGACCTGGTTGTCGCATTTTCCGGATCAGACCATGGAGTTCCATGAGTTGCGCAGCCTGGTGCATGTCTTCTCATGTATCGTCGATGCAAAAAGCCCCTTCACCAAACAGCATTCCGATGGTGTCGCCAAACTTGCTCGACATATCGGCGGCTTGTTCCGGCTGCCGGAAGCAACCTGCGAAATGCTGGAGTTGGTCGGCTTGTTGCACGATATAGGCAAGTTACGGGTACCGGATAGCCTGCTGGAGAAGCCGGGTAAGCTGAATGATGCCGAGATCGCCATCATGCGGCGGCACAGTTTCGATACTTACAGCATTTTGAAAAACATCAAGGGGTTGGAGCAGATCAGCTTGTGGGCGTTACAACATCATGAGCGGATGGACGGCACGGGCTATCCATTTCAATCCAAAGGCACCGATCTCTCTTTGGAAGCGCGTATCGTCGCTGTGGCAGATGTATTCCAGGCGCTGGCACAAGCGCGTCCTTACCGGGGGCCGCTGGAGCTGCAGGTGATAATGACCTTTCTCAAGCTGGAAGCCGAGGGAGGCAAATTGGACGAGAAAGTGGTCGCGACAGTGGGGGCGAACCTGCAGGGATGTTGGCAAGCCGCTGCAGGACACATGCAGTTGTAAACCGCCCCTTATTACCCGTGCGTATTGGACTGTGCCGAGAACTGCGTCAACTCTACCAGCGGTGCCGGCTGCCAGCCGGGCTTGCGATGTTCGGCCACGACATTGGTGAAGATGCCGCCGCGCACGTAGAACTTGGCGGTCAGGCGCATGAAGCGGGGTTGTATGGCGGCGACCAGATCGTCCAGTACGCGGTTGGTCACATCCTCGTGGAAATGCCCTTCGTTGCGGAACGACCAGATATAGAGCTTCAGGCTCTTCAACTCCACGCATTTTTCGTCGGCGATGTAATCCAGGATCAGGGTGGCGAAGTCGGGCTGGCCTGTTTTGGGGCACAAACAGGTGAATTCCGGGATCTCCATGTGGATGTGGTAGTCCCGTTTGGGCTGCGGGTTGGGAAAAGTTTCCAATGTCTTAGTGGGTTGGCTGGTCATTTGGTGAGGTGCCCGGGTTCAGTTAGAATGCGGCGCATTATATCGTCAGCCTGAATCAAATTGCGTCTCGCACATATAAAGTTAGCCGGTTTCAAGTCCTTCGTTGATCCCACCCACATCTCCCTGCCCGGGCAGCTGGTGGGTATCGTCGGTCCGAACGGCTGCGGCAAATCCAACGTGATCGACGCACTGCGCTGGGTGTTGGGCGAGTCCCGTGCCTCGGCTTTGCGCGGCGAATCCATGCAGGACGTCATTTTCAACGGTTCCGGTAACCGCAAACCGGTGGCGCGTGCCAGCGTCGAACTGGTGTTCGACAATTCTCTGGGCAAGGTCGGCGGGCAGTGGGCGACTTATGCCGAGATCTCCATCAAGCGCGTCCTGCAGCGCGACGGCGATTCCAGCTACTACATCAATAATCAATCCGTACGCCGCAAGGACATCACCGATATCTTCCTCGGTACCGGAGTCGGCGCGCGCGCCTACGCAATCATCGAGCAGGGCATGATCTCGCGCATCATCGAGGCCAAGCCGGAAGAGTTGCGTGTTTTCCTTGAGGAAGCGGCCGGCGTTTCCAAATACCGCGACCGTCGCCGCGAGACTGAATTGCGCCTGGGCGATACGCGCGACAACCTGTTGCGCGTTTCCGACATTCTGCAGGAACTCGACAAGCAACTGGTACATCTGGGCGAACAGGCAGAAGTGGCCAAGACCTATCGTGAGCTGGAAGCGCGGCGCGAGACCACGCAACGCCTGTTATGGCTGGTGAACAAACAGGAAGCCGAGTCGCGTCGTGTGCGTTTTGCGCAACAGGTGGAAAAGACCAGGAACGACCTCGAAGCCGAAATCGCCAGGCTGCGCGAAGTGGAGAGCAAGCTGGAAACCGCCCGCAGCGAGCACTTCGGCCTGTCCGACGCGCTGCATGCCAAGCAGGGCGAGCTGTACGCGACCAATGCCGAAGTGGCGCGGCTGGAACAGCAGATCGCCTTCCTGGTCGAGCAGCGCAACCGGCTTTCGCAACAGATACAGAACGGCGAACGCCAGATCGCGCAGCAGCAGACTCAGTTGCAAGGGCTGCGTACCTTGCGTGCACACTGGCAGCAACAGCAGGAAGATGCGGTCGTGCGCGTGGCGGTATGCGAGAACCGCAGCGAGGCCGAAGCGCAGAGCCTGCCGCAGGTCGAAGAGGCGGCGCGCGCGGCGCAGGATCGTCTCGGCACGATGCAGCGTGAGCAGATGCTGGTCCAGCAGCAATTGCAGATATTCGAGACCCAGCGCGGGCATGTGCAGGGCAATGTGCAGCAACTGGACAGCCGCCGTTCGCGCCTGATGCTGGAACGCGACAATTTGCCCCAGACTGACGTCGGCTTGCTGGAGCAGAACCAGCAACAACTGATCGAGATGCAGAATGAATACGAGATGCAGCAACAGCAACTGGCGGAATTGCAGGAGCGTTTGCCGCTGGCCGATGCCGAGCGCCGCAGACAGCGCGATGCCGTGCAGGAACTCGAGCGGCAACTGGCGAAGACCGACGCGCGACTGAACGCCCTGCAACAGCTGCAGACACAGCTCGATAACGACAAGAACCTGAAGGCTTGGCTGACGCGGCACCAATTGGATAGTGCGCCGCGCCTGTGGCAGTCCATCCGCATCGATCAGGGTTGGGAAGACGCGCTGGAGTCGGTGTTGCGCGAGCGCATCAATGCTCTGGCGCTGCCGAACCTGGAAGATGCTGCAGGCTGGAACGATGCACCGCCGGCCAAGCTGGCCGTGTATGCGGCGGATGGCTCGCGCCCGAACAATACGCCTGTGCATGCCGGTCTGACGCCGCTGGCGAGCTACGTGCACTGTCAGGATATGCAAGCTGCGCCGGTGGTGGCGGATTGGCTGGCAGGGGTGTATGCCGTTGCCGGCCTGGACGAGGCATTGAGCCAGCGTGCCAATCTGCCTGCCGGCTCCTGGCTGGTGACGGCGCAGGGCCATCTGGTCGGTGCGCACAGCGTGCTGTTCCATGCACCGGACAGCCAGTTGCATGGCGTGCTGGCTCGCCAGCGCGAGATCGAACAGTTGCAGCAGGAAACGCAGCTACGCAGCGAAGCGCTGGAGCACGGAAAGCAACAGTCCGCGCTGGCCGAAGAGGCCTATCGCTCCGTCGAAGGGCGCATCGCACCCTTACGCAATTCAAGCAGCGACCTGCAGCAGCGCCAGCACAGCGTGCAGATGCAGATCCTGAAGCTGACCCAGGCCAACGAACGCACGCAGGAACGCAACGTGCAGATCGCGCAGGAACTGGAAGAACTGGCGGACCGCATCGCGAACGAGCAGCGCCAGATGGAGGAGATCGCCGAGCAGACGGCGATACAGCGCGAGAAGCTGGCATCGCAGCAGATGGAAAGCGATCAGGCACGGCAGCAGTCCGGCTTGCAGGACAATCTGTTGCGCGAACAGCGCGATCGCGCGCAAAAGGCGCAGCACGAGTTGCAGGAAGCACGTTTTTTTGCCAAGACTTGTGCGGAGAAACTATCCGACCTCGAACAAAACCTGAAGCAGCATGGCGAGACGCTGACGCAACTGGAAGAGGCATTGGCGCACAGCCGCAACGAGCAGGCCAACCTGAGCGAAGGCGAAGCCGATATCCAGCTGCAGGGCGCTTTGCAACAACGCCAGGTGCATGAGCAGGCATTGGCCGAAGCGCGCAACACGCTGGAAAATGCCACGCTGAATCTGAACCGCATGGAGCAGGAGCGCATGGCCTGCGAGCAGAAGCTGCATCCGCTGCGCGAGAAGGTCGGCGAGATCACGCTGAAGGAACAGGAAGCGCGGATCCAGTTCGAACAGTGGGCGGAACAACTGCAGGGTGTAGACGAAGAACCGTTGCTGCCGCTGATCGAGGGCGCCAAGGCGGGCGGGCTACAGAACGAATTGACGCGTTTGGCCAACGAGATCACCGCGCTGGGCGCGGTGAATCTGGCAGCGCTGGAAGAGTTGCAGTCGGCGCAGGAGCGCAAGACCTATCTGGATGCGCAGGCCAAGGACTTGAACGAGGCGATCGAGACCTTGGAAGACGCGATCCGCCGCATAGACAAGGAATCACGCGACCTGTTGATGGCGACCTACGAGGAAGTGAACCGCCATCTGTCCGAACTGTTCCCGATCCTGTTCGGCGGCGGCGACGCGAAACTGGTGCTGACAGGTGAAGAGATCCTGGACAGCGGCGTGCAGGTGATGGCACATCCGCCCGGCAAGAAGAACGCTTCCATCCATCTGCTGTCCGGCGGCGAGAAGGCACTGACCGCCATTGCCCTGGTTTTTTCGCTGTTCCAGCTCAACCCGGCGCCGTTCTGTGTGTTGGACGAGGTGGATGCACCGTTGGACGACACCAACACCGAACGATTGTGCAAACTGATCCAGAAGATGTCGGACAAAACGCAGTTTGTCTACATCAGCCACAACAAGATCACCATGGAGATGGCGCAGCAGCTCATCGGCGTCACCATGCAGGAACGCGGCGTATCCAAGGTGGTGTCGGTGGATATCGAAGAGGCGTTGAAGTTGCGCGAAGACAGCGGTGGTAAAACCGCTGTTGCAGCTTAATCGCAGCTGGAGCTGATTGTTTTGCGGGCATCCTCCAGGCGTTGTGCGCGCGTGGCATCATCCATAAAAGAGGGATTGCCGTTGGCATCGTAAGTAACGATACGCGGGCTTTGTTCCAGCGCCTGGGAGCTTTCGCGTGCAGCAGCACAGTTTTTCTTCTTGGCTTCGGTCTCCGCATCCTTTTGAGCCTGTTTTTGTGCGGCTTCTTCTTGTGCCTTCTTGGATTTTTTCATTTCAGCCTCGCGTTCGGCGGCACTCTTGGGGGAGTGGGCGGCAGGAGCTTCCGCACGTTCTTTGCCCGCGATGTTGCGCACGGTTTCGGTCGTTACATCGGGAGGCGGGGTATCCGAGTAATGCACTTTCCCTTCGGCATCCACCCATTTGTTCAGTGCGGCGTGGGCATTCAGGGACAGTATCGACAGTGCGATAACGAAAAGATAGTGCTTCATGAGGTCATCCTCCAAGATTGATGGTCGCGAAACTAGCTGTTAATTTGCCCCGCGTCAATTTATGATAGCGCCCGGGTTTTAACCTGGCTACTAATCTCAGAAGTCCGGGAACGACTACCAGCGGAGTTGCAAGCCGAAATGTCACGTACACAATCGCAGGCAGGAATCAATCAGGATTATTTCCAGATAGAAAAGAATCAGGAACTGGTACTCCGATTGTTTCGTTCCTATTACCGAGCGCACCAGAATTCAGGAAAACTGTTCGACGACCTGCCGGATTTTTTCCTGGTCAAGCCGATCGACCTTAAAAATGCAGATTTGACGACGCGGCCTTCCGACAAGCTGATAATTGACGACTGCGTGAATCGGGCACAGGAGCGCAGGGGATATGTCGGAGTCAGCAAGCGGAAGAATCCCAAGCTGAACTATTATTGGCTGGAGCTGGCCGTACTTCCGTTCGTGTTGGGTGACCCCGTGTCGGAGAACAACAAGAACGAGTTCTTCTACGTTCTGAGCAATTTCATCGAATACACAAAACGGCATCCCAAAGTCTACGGGGATATCACCGCCGAGATCGATTCCGACAAGGATCTGGCGTTGATGCTGAAAGAGATCAACAGGCAAGGCATCAGCCTTGGGGAATTGTTGCAGGTCTACCCCCAGGAGATGCTGGTCCAGTTTAACGCGAACTGGCCGATCAGCGAAGTGAACAAGCTGTTGATGACACTGAAAGACAACGATCAGAGCTGGTGTGAAGTCTTTTTCGAGTATCTGATCTATGTCATGGGCAGAAAGGGCAAGGGCGGCTAATCGCAGTGAGACCGCTGCGCAAGTTTTGATATAATGCGCTCTTTGCAGAGGAAGGTTCCCATGCGTATTACCCAAAAAGCCCTCACCTTCGACGATGTACTGCTGCTTCCGGCACATTCCAACGTCTTGCCGCGCGACGTCAGCCTGCGTACACAGCTAACCCGCAATATCACCTTGAACATACCGTTGCTGTCTGCGGCGATGGACACCGTCACCGAGGCACGCCTGGCGATCGCCCTGGCGCAGGAAGGCGGCATCGGCATCGTACACAAGAACATGACCGCCAAAGAGCAGGCGGCACAGGTCTCAAAGGTCAAGCGTTTCGAAAGCGGCGTGGTGAAGGATCCCATTACCATCGCGCCGAATATGACTGTGCGCGATGTGCTCAATCTGACCCGGCAGCACAAGATATCCGGCTTGCCGGTGCTGCAAGGCAAACAGGTCGTCGGTATCGTGACCAACCGTGACCTGCGTTTCGAAAGCAATCTCGACCAGTCCATCACCAATATCATGACGCCGCGCGAAAGGCTTATCGTCGTCAAGGAAAACGCCAACCGCGACGAAGCGCGCAACCTGATGCACAAGCACCGCATCGAACGCGTGCTGGTCGTGAACGATGCGTTCGAACTGTGCGGGCTCATCACGGTGAAAGACATCCTGAAATCCAGCGAACACCCCCTGGCTTGCAAGGACCATTACGGTCGTTTGCGCGTCGGCGCAGCGGTGGGAGTGGGTGAAGGAACCGAAGAGCGCGTGGCGTTATTGGTCGAGGCGGGCGTGGATGTGCTGGTGGTGGATACTGCCCACGGCCATTCCCAGGGCGTGCTGAGCCGGGTGCAGTGGGTCAAGAAAAACTATCCCAAGGTCGATGTGATCGGCGGCAATATCGCGACCGCAGCCGCGGCCAGGGCGCTGGTCGACCACGGTGCGGACGGCGTCAAGGTCGGTATCGGTCCCGGATCGATCTGCACCACGCGCATGGTGGCCGGTGTCGGCGTTCCCCAGATCACTGCTATCCAGAATGTGGCGGATGCCCTGGCGGATTCCGATGTACCGCTCATTGCCGACGGCGGAGTGCGTTTTTCCGGCGACATTTCCAAGGCGATCGCGGCCGGTGCGCATGCCGTCATGCTGGGTGGACTGTTTGCGGGCACCGAAGAAGCGCCGGGCGATATCGAGTTATACCAGGGGCGTTCCTACAAATCCTACCGCGGTATGGGCAGTCTGGGTGCGATGCAACAAGGTTCCAGTGATCGCTACTTCCAGGAAAACGAGGGCAACCAGGACAAGCTGGTTCCGGAAGGCGTCGAGGGGCGTGTACCCTACAAAGGCAGCGTACTGGCTGTGATACACCAATTGCTGGGAGGTCTGCGCGCGAGCATGGGTTACCTGGGCTGCCCCGATATCACTACCGTGCATGCCAAAGCGGAATTCGTCGAGATCACCTCTGCCGGTATTCGCGAATCGCATGTGCATGACGTGCAAATCACCAAAGAAGCGCCGAACTACCACATAGACTAGGATTTTGGAACCGGGATTTAGGATTTGGGGAGGAGACTCCTGGATTCGCCTAATTCCTAAATCCTAAATCCAACATCCTGAGAAACCATGCACAAAAAAATCCTAATACTCGATTTCGGTTCCCAATACACCCAGCTCATCGCCCGTCGCGTGCGCGAAACTCATGTCTATTGCGAGTTGCATCCGTGGGACATGACAGAGGCGGATATCAAAGCTTTCGATCCCGCTGGAGTCATTCTATCCGGCGGCCCGAATTCGGTTTACGAGGATGAGACGCCCAAAGCGCCGCCTGTCGTGTTCGAGTTGGGTGTGCCGGTGCTGGGTATTTGCTACGGCATGCAGACCATGGCGGCACAACTTGGCGGCAAGGTCGAGAGTGGCAAAGTACGCGAGTTCGGTTATGCCGAGATTCGCGCTCACGGACATTCCAGATTGTTCGACGGTGTTCAGGATAAAACCAATGCGGCAGGTCACGGCTTGCTTGACGTATGGATGAGCCACGGTGACAAGGTGACGGCGCTGCCGCCCGGTTTCTCTGCCATTGCTTCCAATGCCGCGACACCCTATGCTGCGATGGCGGACGAAGCGCGCCGTTTCTATGGAGTACAGTTCCATCCGGAAGTCACCCATACGTATCAAGGCAAGGCTATCCTGGCGAGATTCGTGCACGATATCTGCGGTTGCGGGCAGGACTGGAACATGCCGGACTACATCGTCGAGGCGGTGGAGAAGATACGCGCGCAAGTGGGTAATGAAGAAGTCATTCTCGGCCTGTCCGGCGGCGTGGATTCTTCCGTGGCGGCGGCGCTGATCCATCGCGCCATCGGCGACAAACTGACCTGCGTGTTCGTGGACAACGGCCTGCTGCGCCTGCACGAAGGCGAGCAGGTGATGGAGACTTTCGGCAAGAATCTGAACATGAAAGTCATCCATGTGGATGCCAGCGGCGAATTCATGAAGCATCTTGCCGGCGTGACCGACCCGGAACAGAAACGCAAGATCATCGGACGCGAATTCGTCGAAGTGTTCCAGCGCGAGTCCGCGAAACTGAAACAGGCCAAATGGCTGGCCCAAGGCACCATCTACCCGGACGTGATCGAATCCGCCGGAGGGAAAACAAAGAAGGCCCACACGATCAAGTCGCACCACAACGTCGGCGGGCTGCCGGAATCCATGCACCTCAAATTATTGGAACCTCTGCGCGAGTTGTTCAAGGATGAAGTGCGCGAGCTTGGCGTGGCATTGGGTTTGCCGGCAGACATGGTTTACCGCCATCCGTTCCCGGGGCCGGGCCTGGGCGTGCGCATCCTGGGCGAAGTGAAAAGGGAATATGCCGAATTGCTGCGTCGCGCCGATGCCATTTTCATCGAAGAGCTGCGCAACACCCGGGATGCCAGCGGCAAAAGCTGGTATGACCTGACCAGCCAGGCTTTCACGGTGTTCCTTCCGGTGAAATCGGTCGGCGTGATGGGTGACGGGCGCACCTACGAATGGGTGGTGTCCTTGCGTGCCGTGCAGACGCAGGACTTCATGACGGCGCACTGGGCACATTTGCCTTACGAGCTGCTGGGCAAGGTGTCGAACCGCATCATCAACGAGGTGCGCGGCATCAACCGTGTGGTCTACGACATCTCGGGCAAGCCGCCTGCCACCATTGAGTGGGAGTGACGCGTGATCTTGCTGCGGCGCAGATAGGAACTTAAGATCCGGCATGCGTCCTTCCGCAATCTACCGTAGGACAGATGTGCCCGGGTTGCTTGGATTCGGGGCGGTGTATGCGCTGCTCATCAAACTCAATCTCACCTATCTCACCAGTGACGGAAATATTTCGCCGGTTTGGCTGCCCAGCGGATTAGGTCTCGCCGCATTGTTGATAGGCGGGAAAAAATACTGGCCCGCCATTCTTGTTGGCGCAATGGCGACCTATCTGGCTGTCGGGCGTTCTCTTCCGGTCGCATTCTGTATCGCATCGAGCAATACCATCGAGCCCCTTCTTGCGGTGTGGCTGCTTTCGCGCATCAGGCGTTTCGACCCGAAACTGCAATTTTCGGGAGATTATCTTTGGCTGATTTCCATCGGGGCTCCCGTTGCGGCGCTGGCCGCATTCATAGGCGCTGCCGGCCTGACGATGGCAGGCATTCTGCCCCGTGACGCCATCGTTCTGGAATGGATGTCCTGGTGGCGCGGAAACCTGTTTGGTATCGCAATACTCACACCCGCCTTGCTGATCTGGCGCAATTGGCCGGCGGGCTGGACAAGAGGCACCGGCAGGGGCTTTGAGGCGTTGATGTTCATCATGCTTGCGTTCCTGACAAGCCTGGTGGCTTTTCATGGCTGGACGCCCCAATCCGTATCCGGCTTCCCCTTGGGGTATCTGATGTTCCTGTTTGTCAGCTGGGGAGCGCTCCGCTTCGGGCGGCATGGCGTTACGCTGATACTGTTGATGTCGGCGATACAGGGAATCCTGGGTTCCCTGGACGGTGTGGGTTTTTTTGCCACGGATATCAATACCGGATTGGCGAATTTCTGGCTGTTCATGATGAGCATGACCGTCGTCGGGATCGTGCTCTCGACCACGATCCTGCACCACCGGCGTGATGCCGGGGCCTTGCGCGAAAGTGAGTCGAGGCTGCATGAGATCCTCGATCATGCGCCTGTCGGTGTCTGGCTGGTCGGACCGGACGGGAAATACCGGTTCGTGAACAGGCGCTTTTGCGCCTCCACAGGCATTCCGGAAAGCGCATTTTTGAACACCAAACACTTGCCTGATCTTTTGGGCGAGGAGGTTGCGGCGAATTTCCTGGCTTCGGATCGTACCTGCCTGACCCAGGACGCGCCCTTCGTCTCGGTCGAACCGATCACGCTGGTGGACGGGAAATCGCATCAGTTGGAGATCACCAAGTCTAAGCTGCGCGATACCAAAGGCGAAGTGGTCGGCGTCATCGGTATTTCCGTGGATGTCACCGCACGCAAACAGGCCGAAGAGGCACTGCGCGAAAGCGAGGCACTATGGAGTTTTGCGCTTGAAGGCGGCGGCGATTGCGTGTGGGACTGGAACCTGCAAACCAACGAAGTATTGCTTTCAAAGGGTGGCAAGGGCATGTTCGGGTTCGCCGACGACGAAATCGGCAACAGCATGACGGAATGGAATGCGCGCGTTCATCCGGACGACATTGCCCGTTTGCTGGCCCATATCGGGGATTTTTTCCGCGAAAAACGTGACAGGTTCGCCGCCGAATATCGCGTACGCTGCAAGGACGAGAGCTGGAAATGGATTTTGACCCGCGGCATGGTGGCGCATCGCGCAGACGATGGCACGGTGGTGCGCATGATCGGCACGCACACCGACCTGACCGAGCGCAAGCAGGCTGAAGAGACCATCCAGCGCCAGGCAAACTACGATGCGCTCACCCAGTTGCCCAATCGTCACCTTTTCCGCGATCGTCTGGAACAAACCATCAGGGCATCCAAGCGTGACCATTCACCGTTTGTACTCCTGCTGATCGACCTCGATCATTTCAAGGAGGTCAACGATACCATGGGGCATGATGCCGGTGACTTCTTGCTGGTGGATGCCGCACAACGCATCCAGCACTGCATGCGCGAATCCGATACGGTGGCACGCATGGGAGGGGATGAGTTCGTCGTGATCCTGCCGGACATCAGCGATACCGCGAGTATCGAGCGGATTGCGATGGCGATCATCGAAAAGCTGGCCGCCCCTTTCCTGTTGGGCGAAGAGAAGGCTTTCATTTCCGCCAGCATCGGCATCACGCTTTATCCCAACGATGCAGGGAGCATGGAAACACTGCTGAAGAACGCGGACCAGGCGATGTATGTCGCCAAAAATCTGGGACGCAACCGTTTCAGCTATTTCACGCCCGTATTGCAGGAGAACGCGCAGAAGCGCATGCGCCTGGTCAACGACCTGCGCGACGCCCTGGCGTCCGGCCAGTTCTGCGTGTATTACCAGCCTATCGTTGAACTGGCGACGGGAGATATCCACAAGGCCGAAGCGCTGATCCGCTGGATGCATCCCAAACGCGGCATGGTAAGTCCTGCCGAGTTCATTCCGCTGGCAGAAGAGATAGGCATGATCGTCGAGATCGGCGATTGGGTGTTGCGGCAGGCAATGCATCAGGTGAAGCGTCTTCAGGCGAGCCACCACAAGGGTTTCCAGATCAGTGTCAACAAATCCCCGGTGCAGTTCCACAACGACAATCCGCAGAAGACCGCGGAATGGCTGAATGAATTGGATCAGAACGGATTGCACGCGAGCAGCCTGATCGTGGAAATCACCGAAGGCGTTTTGCTGGACGATGCGGGCCATATCAAGGACAGCCTGCTGGCCTCGCGCGATGCCGGTATCCAGGTCGCGATCGACGATTTCGGCACGGGCTATTCTTCCCTGGCCTACCTCAAGAAATTCGACATCGATTACCTGAAGATCGACCGGTCTTTTGTGAATAATCTGGGCAACGAGACCGACGATATGGCTTTGTGCGAGGCGATCATCGTCATGGCACACAAGCTCGGGTTGAAAGTCATTGCCGAAGGCGTCGAGACCGAACAGCAGCGCGATATGCTGCAGCATGCCGGATGCGACTATGCGCAAGGGTTCCTGTTTTCAAAGGCGATTCCGGCGCAAGAGCTTGAGGCCTTGTTGCAGAAGAACAAAGCCCCCTGATTTTCATTCATCCATAAATCGGGAATCCATGCGGTCTTCCGCATCGGGCCTGAATGCACACATTCCGGATATCGTGATAGAGGCTTTGCAAGCCGCAAACCTCTCCGTTTCATGAAATGGACTGTATTTCTGCTTTTATTCCACCCTTTAGCGCGAGACCGAACTGTTACTTTAGCGTCGAGCCGATGCCTTGGGTATCAATAAGCGAAAGAGGTGGAACATGTCAGCACTGAAAAATATCCGGTTGGTTTCTTCCCGTGGCGAAGAAAGCCCCATCGAATCGGAAGCGATACTTGAATCGCGCGGACGCGTCGAAGCGGAGATAGAAGCGCAGCTGGCGGTACAGGCCAGAACCCGCGCCGAAGCACATGCACGAGCCATTTTGCAGGGAAAAGTGCGGCAGGAAAGCGAGCTTACCGAGCAAATAGAGGCGCGCACGCGCGCCGAATCCGAAGCGACCGGGGAAGTTAAGGCGCGCCTTGATCTGGAACGCGAGTTGGCAGCTGCCGCTTACGCCAGAAAGAAGACCGAGGAACTTTTGACCGGTGTGGTGCGGGAGAAGCTGGAAGCGGAAAGACAGGCACAGGCCGAAATGGAACAGCGCCTGGCCGCCGAGCAGCGTGTACGCAAAGAACTGGAACAACAAGCAGAAGCGGATCGTGAAGCGGCCCTGTTGGCGCAAGAAAAAGCCCACACGGAACAATTGCTGACTCAGGCAGTGCAGAACAAGCTCAAGTCCGAGAAAGAGGCGATGGCGATGATCAACGCGAAGCTGGCTGCCGAAGAGTCCGCACGAGAAGCGATGAACGCCCGCGTACGGGCCGAGATGCTGGTGTTGGCCGAAAAGCAAGCCCGCGTTGCTGCCGAGCTGGATGCCGAGCGCGCCGCGATGGCGCGTGCGGACGAAGAACGCAAAGCAGCCAGGGAAGTCGAACTACGCATACAGATCGAACGACAGGCGCAGGCGGAAGCATCCGCGCGCGTTGCCGCGGAGCTGCAAACGACCGAGATTGCCAGAAAGGCCGTCGCGACGGAACAAGAAGAACGTCTGGCTGCTGAACGCAAGCTGCAGGCGGAACAAGAGATGTTGAAGCTGCTGGAATCGCGTGTAGAAGCAGAGCAACAAGCCATCAAGGAACGCGAGGCGGCCAATGCGCTCCTGAAGCAGATCGAACTGGAAGCCCGGGACTTGCTGGCTGCGGAAGAACAAGCCAAGCGTGCAGCCGAGGTCAAATTGCAGGCGGAACGCGAGTTGACCGCGATGGCGCAGCAGCGGGCCGAGGCCGATATGCGTGCTTCGCATGCCATCGAATTGCAGGTGCATGCCGAAACAGAAGCAATAGAGCAGGCAAACCGGCGCTATGAGATGGCGGAATGCGCCAGAAGTATCGCCGAAGGCAAGGCTGAAATGGAAGCCGGGCTTTTTGCACAGGAACAGGCGCAGGCCCGGGCGGACGAGTTGGCTGCCCGTGAGCTTCAAAAGAAACTGGAGGCCATCAACGCAGCCCTGCCTTTGGCCGAACAACGCGCACGCGCGATGGTGGAATCCTGCCTGGCTGAAGAAGGGAGACTGGCTGCGGAACAGGCTGCCTTGGAGGCTTTGCAAAAGCGTGCCGATGCCGAGCGTCTCGCGGAAGAGGCGGTCAGACAAAGACAGGCATCGGACGAGGAAGCAGCCCGGATTGCAGAGGCCAAATTGTCCGTCGAGAACGCTGCCATCGAACAGATCACCTTGCGCATGGATGCCGAGTTGCGTGCCATCGAAGCCGATAATGAATGCATCGCGGCCGAAGTGCGCGCGCAGGAGGCTGCCGCCGCCAAACTGGCGATGTCGGAAAAAATGATCGCAGCAGCGAGGGAGAAGGAAGAGCTGGAGATTCGTGCATCCAACATGGCAAAGTTGAAAACCGAATCACTGGCGCTCGCCATCAAATCCGAGGAAGAAACGATGCAAGCCGATGCGCGCGCCGCGATGCAGGCACGCCAGCGTATCGCTGCAGCAGAGGAGACCAGGCGTCGCATTGAAGAGCGTGAACGCCAGGAGACTGCACAATTGTTGTTGGATCAGCAGAACAGGGATGCGGAAGAGCGGGCTGCAGCCGAGCGTGTTGCAGCACTGGTGAGCAGGCGCATCGCGGTTGCCGAAGAAAACAAACTGCTTGTCGCAGAGCGCGAACGTGAGGAGGCGACCAGGTTGGAACTGGAGCAACGGAACCAGGCCCTGGAACAACAGTATCTTCTGTTGTCACAACAGAATCGGGAAGCCGAAGAACGTCTGGTTGCCGCTTGCAATGTACGCATCGAAGCAGAACGTTTGGCTGTCGAAGCGACAGAAGGTCGCATCGCCGCCGAGCAACAGGCCGCCGAATTGACGCGCAGGAGAGATTTCGCAGAATTGCTGGCACACCAGGCCGTCAACGAAAAGATGGCAATGCAGGAGCAGGCCATCGCTGCGTTACGCCAGAGCGAGGAACTGGAGCGCGGCCTGACCGACAAGGTGAAAGAAGAATTGCATCAGGCCAAGACCCAGCTGGAAACCGGGAAGCTGCTGCAACGGCTGAGCAAGACGCACCGGATCAATCGCTTCTCTCAAGTCGCCTTGTCTGCGATGTTGTTGCTTGTGGCGGGCATGTGGTTCGGGGGAGCGGGTTCGAACGCCAGGACGGAGAACACCGCGAACAACGGGAAGATAGTCGTTGCACAATCCGCACCTGAAAGGCGGGCAAGCGAACCAGCAGATCTGGGTAACCTGAAACTATCTGCCAATTTGGGCAATTCATCTTCGATACAGGGAGCTCAGGGGGCGGCTGAAAAAGAGTTTTAGGGTTGCTTCGTGGGACCGGGGTAGAACGCCCCGATTCCGGTTGCCGAATTTGCGATGCCAGCCGGAAAGAAATTCCCGATCTTTTTCATTGCACATTCGATGTGATTGTTTTTGTGGACACTATTTCGAAAGTGCGGCGGTACGCCTGCAATCAACCCGGTTCGAAAAGTTTGGTCTTGTGCAAGTTCTCGATGTGGTTATTCTCTGGGAGCCTTGTTTGTCCTGATTCGGTTGGTTGAGTGAAGCCCCCCGTTTAATCGTATATAATTCCCCGCTGTTCATTTTGGGTTTTTCCCTACATGCTGGAAGTCGGCAATCTCGCGTGCAGTCGCGGCGATCATCGGTTGTTTTCCGGATTGAGTTTTACGCTGCATCCCGGACAAATCATGCAGGTACAGGGAGCGAACGGTAGCGGCAAGACCAGTTTGCTGCGTACCCTGTGCGGTTTCATCCAGCCGGACGAGGGCCAGATCTTCTGGCGCGGCAAGCGTGTTCGCGAACTGGGCGAGGATTACTTCGCGGAACTGTTGTACCTGGGGCACTTGAACGCCATCAAAGACGAGTTGAGCGCGCTGGAGAATCTCCAAATGAGCGCGGGATTGGCGGGTTATACGGTGAGCGAGCAGCAAGCCGTCTCCGTATTGCGCCGCATGGGGTTGCAGCGTCGCGAACATCTGCCGGTTCGGGTATTGTCGCAAGGGCAGAGGCGCAGGGTGGCGTTGGCGCGTTTGCTGACCAGCGATGCGCATTTGTGGATACTGGATGAGCCTTTGACCGCACTGGATGTGGGGGCTGTGGGCCTGATGCAGGAACTAATCGGCGAGCATCTGTCGAACGGGGGCATGACGATCTTCACCACGCACCAACCGTTGCAAGTGGCGGGCGTGCAGATGCTTCAGTTGGCGCTGTCATGACACGGTGCGCGAAAGCGATGGGTGCGGGAATGACAGCATTGCACTTCCTCCCGCAATCGGCTGGCTTCGCCAGTAACGTGTCGGAAGTGCGGTCATGAAGAAGCTCTCGCTGTTGGGTTTGCTGGGATTGGTGATCCGGCGCGATCTGTTGCTGGCGATGCGTCGCCGTGCCGATGTGCTGACCACGCTGATCTTTTTTGTGATGGTGGTGAGCCTGTTCCCTCTGGGGGTCGGGCCGGAACCGGAGATGTTGCGCAAGATGGCCTCCGGCGTGGTATGGGTTGCGGCACTGCTGTCCTCCATGTTGTCGCTGCCGCGCATGTTTTCGGCGGACTATCTGGACGGAACGCTGGAGCAGATGCTGCTGGCTCCGCAGTCGCTCACGGCTTTGGTGCTGGGCAAGATCGTGGCGCACTGGATGCTGTCCGGCCTTCCCCTGGTGCTGATTGCGCCGGTGCTGGGATTGCAGTTCGATATGTCGCTGCAGGCGTTGTGGATGCTGGTGGTCGCGCTGTTGCTGGGAACGCCCATACTGAGCATGATCGGGGCTATCGGTGCGGCGCTCACGCTGGGACTGCGCGGCGGCGGTGTGCTGGTGTCGTTGCTGGTGTTGCCGCTGTGTATCCCGGTGCTGATCTTCGGCGCGGGTGCAGTGGATGCGGTAAACAGCGGGATGAGTGCTGTTTCCAACTTGTCGCTGCTGGGGGCATTCATGTTGTTCGCCCTGGTGTTTACGCCGTTCGTGGCGGCGCAGGCGTTACGTATTTCTATGGAGTAGAGATTTGGCAATCAACTGGTTCAAATACTCGGCACCCACCACCTTTTACGGTCTGGCAGGCAAGCTGATTCCATTTTTTGCGTGGCCCTCTGCGATCTTGTTCGTCATCGGGCTCTATATCGGTTTCTTTGTTGCCCCCACCGACGCAGTGCAGAGTGAAGCCTATCGCATCATGTTCATACATGTTCCGGCTTCCATCCTGTCCATGTTCATCTACCTCATCATGGCGGGTTACGCGGCACTGGGGTTGATCTTCAAGACACGGCTCTCTGCCATGATGGCACAAGCTCTGGCGCCGACCGGCGCGCTGTTCGCCTTCATCTCGCTATGGACAGGTGCCCTGTGGGGCAAGCCGATGTGGGGCGCGTGGTGGGTGTGGGATGCACGCCTGACTTCCGAATTGATTCTGCTGTTCCTGTATCTGGGCTTCATTTCCCTGCATGCCTCCATCGACGATATCCGCCGTGCGGACAAGGCCAGCGCCTTGCTTGCCATCGTCGGCTCCGTCAACGTGCCGATCATCTATTTCTCGGTGAAGTGGTGGAACACGCTGCACCAGGGTTCCACCATCAAGTTCAGCGGAACCAGCATGCACATCGCGATGCAAGAGGCCATATTTGCGTTATTGGCAGCCTGCTGGCTGTACGTCATTGCCATGAGCTTGGCCAGGGTGAGAAGCATTATCCTGGAACGCGAAGCCAATACGACCTGGGTGAACAGCCTGCCGGAGGTGCGGTCATGACACGGTGCGCCAGCCCTCTATCCAACTTTCCCCCAAGGGGGGAAAGAGCAATCGCCTCCTCTCCCGTAAGCGGGAGAGGATTGAGGAGAGGGGGGGCGACGAGTGCGGGAATGACCGCATCGCACCTCCTGGATAAAACAACTAGCCATTCGACTAGGCTGCAAAGAGCCGCAGCCAAGTCGCTGGTTATCCCGCAATCTGCTGGCTTCGCCATAACCAGCCACTTGGCAGCTTGCTGGCTTAGTGGATTGGCTAGTAGTTTTACCAGTAACGTACCCGCAAGGGGTAGGCCGATGGGATCCCCGCTGCTGCGCAGCGACCCATTCGCTCTGTCGGAGGTGCGGTCATGAACTGGTCTGAATTTTTTGCCATGAACGGTTATGCCTTCTACGTATGGGGATCATACGGCGTGGCTTTGTTCGTGTTGGGTGTCGAGATATTGCTGGTACGCAACCGCAGGAAAAATGCTCTGCGCGAGTTGCGGCTGATGCGCGATGAAATGGGTGACGACAAGACAGGAGAAGCGGCATGACGCCCAGGAAGAAGAGATTGATGTTCATTGTGGCAGGCCTCGCGCTGGTTGGCGCGGCGGTAGGTTTGGTGCTGTTTGCGCTGAAGAATAACGTCAGCCTGTATTTCACGCCGACCCAGGTCTATAACAAGGAAGCGCCGCAGGGGCGTAGCTTTCGTATCGGCGGACTGGTTGAAAAGGGCAGTCTGCAGAGAGAGAAGGACGGCTTGACTGTGCATTTCATGATCACGGACACTACCAGGACCATGCCCGTGGTCTATGTCGGCATCCTTCCCGACCTGTTCAAGGAAGGCAAAGGCGTTGTCGCCCAGGGCAAGCTGGAGGATGGCAACGTATTCCGCGCCGAAGAAGTGCTGGCCAAACATGATGAAAATTATATGCCGCCTGAAGCCGCCGATGCATTGAAAAAAGCGGAAGCTGCAAAAACCGCAACGGCTCAGCCGGGCAACGCTCCGTCCGTCGCCTATCCCGTAACCAAATAATTTTTGAGAGCCTCAGCATGATTCCAGAGATCGGTAATTTCGCACTCATCGTCGCCTTGTTTCTTTCCCTCATTCAGGGGGCGATGCCCATCATAGGAGCGGCACGCAACAATCCCGTGATGATGGGAACGGCACGCACATTGGCGTTCGGCCAGTTTGTCATCGTCACGGTCGCCATCGGCTGTCTGGTTTACTCCTTCGTAGTCAACGACTTTTCTGTGTTGTACGTGGCCGAACATTCCAATTCGCAATTGCCGATACAGTATCGCGTGGCAGCCCTTTGGGGCGGCCATGAAGGTTCGTTGTTGCTGTGGACGTTCATCCTCACTGTGTGGACGGTTTCTGTCGCCACGTTCAGCCGTCATCTGCCGCAAGAGATGGTGGCACGTGTGATCGGCGTGATGGGGCTCATTTCCACCGGCTTTCTGCTGTTTATGCTGCTGACATCCAATCCGTTCGATCGCCTGCTGCCTGCAGCGATGGATGGGCGCGACCTGAATCCGCTGTTGCAGGATCCGGGATTGGTGATCCATCCGCCGATGCTGTACATGGGATACGTCGGTTTCTCGGTTGCATTCTCGTTTGCGCTGTCGGCCTTGTTGGGCGGCAAGCTCGATTCCACCTGGGCGCGCTGGTCGCGCCCATGGACTACCGTGGCTTGGGTGTTCCTGACCATCGGTATCGCGCTGGGTAGCGTTTGGGCATATTACGAACTGGGCTGGGGCGGCTGGTGGTTCTGGGATCCGGTGGAGAATGCCTCGTTCATGCCCTGGCTGGTGGGCACGGCACTCATCCATTCCCTGGCTGTGACGGAAAAGCGCGGGGCGTTCAAGAGCTGGACGGTCTTGCTGGCCATCGCCGCATTCTCGCTCAGTCTTTTGGGGACGTTCCTCGTGCGCTCGGGTGTGCTGACTTCGGTGCACGCTTTCGCGACCGATCCCAAGCGCGGCATTTTCATTCTTACTTTCCTGGTCGTGGTCATCGGCGCGTCCCTGCTGCTGTTCGCATGGCGGGCGCCCAAGATCGGGCTGGGCGGCAAGTTCGACCTCATCTCGCGCGAGTCCATGCTGCTCACCAACAACGTATTGTTGTCCGTGGCTTCCGCTTCAGTGTTCCTCGGAACGCTGTATCCGCTGTTCATGGATGCGCTGGGTTTCGGCAAACTTTCCGTTGGCCCTCCTTACTTCAATGCCGTGTTCGTTCCCTTGATGGTCCCCTTGGTGATGATGATGGGCCTGGGTCCGATCGCCCGCTGGAAGCATGCCAGCGTGCCGGACATTTGGCAGCGTGTGCGCTGGGCGCTGGGCGCCAGCATGGTCATCGCCTTGCTGTTGCCCCTGGTCATGGGTAAATGGACGCCGCTTATCGCGCTCGGATTGTTGCTGGCCGCCTGGGTCGTCACCACATCTCTGTTCGATCTGCGCAAGCGCATCGCCGGTTCCGGCGATCTGCTGCAGCGCTTAAAGACGCCTCCCCGCAGTTACTACGGCATGTTGCTGGCTCACCTTGGCATTGCCGTGTTCATTATCGGCGTTACGATGGTTAAAGGTTATGAGACCGAACGCGACGTCCGCATGGATGTCGGCGACACGGTCGAGGCGGGCGGATATGAGTTCAGGTTCGATGGTGTGATCGATGTGCCCGGCCCCAATTATGTGGCATCACAAGGCCGGGTGACCGTCAGCAAGGGCGGCAATCTGGTGACTGAATTGCACCCTGAAAAACGCGCGTATAACGCTTCCGGGATGCCGATGACCGAAGCATCCATCCAGCCCGGCTTGACGCGGGATCTGTACGTTTCGCTGGGCGAACCGATTCCCGGCACCACTGCCTGGGCCGTGCGCGTCTATATCAAGCCTTTCGTGGACTGGATATGGTTCGGTTGTCTGATGATGGCTATGGGTGGCGTATTGGCGATCAGTGACCGTCGCTATCGTATTCATGCACGCAAAACGCAGGCCGCCAGCGTGGGCGGAGAGCAATTGAGGGAGAAGACAGCATGATGCGTTTCATTTTGCCGTTGGTGATTTTTCTGGTCCTGGCGGGTTTCTTGTACGTCGGGTTGGGACTCGACCCGCACGAAGTTCCCTCGCCGCTGATTGACAAGCCTGCGCCGACATTCAACCTGCCGCAGTTGCACAACACCGCGAAGAACTTCACCCCGGAAGAAATGAAGGGCAAGGTCTGGCTGCTTAACGTCTGGTCTTCCTGGTGCGTCTCGTGCAAGGAAGAGCATCCGGTACTGTTGTCGTTGTCGCAGCAAAATATCGTTCCGCTCTACGGCCTGGACTACAAGGACAAGAAGGAAGATGCAGAGGCCTGGTTGCGTCAGGCTGGCAACCCCTACATTTTGAGCGCAATGGATAGAGACGGGCGCATCGGCATCGACTATGGCGTCTACGGCGTACCGGAGACCTACGTCATCGATAAGCAGGGCGTCATCCGCTACAAGCAGATAGGGCCGGTCACGCAACAAAACCTGAACGAGAAAATATTGCCTATGGTTGCGGAGTTGGAGCGCAAATGAGAAAACTGTTAATTCTGTTGTTCTGTTTGTTGCCAGTATTCTCCTATGCGGGTGAAGCGAAAGACCTTGCGGCCGATCCTGTGCTGGAAAAGCGCATGATCGGACTGGCAGAGAGGCTGCGTTGCCTCGTTTGCCAGAACGAATCCCTGGCGAGCTCTCATGCCGAACTGGCCGAAGACCTGCGCCAGGAAGTGCGCGAGATGATGCTGAAGGGTAAAAGCGACCAGGAGATCATCGACTATCTCGTGGCCCGTTACGGTGATTTCGTGTTGTACGATCCTCCGATGAAACGCTATACCTTGTTGCTCTGGTTCGGTCCGTTCGCGATGTTGCTGCTTGGCGCCGGAGTGCTGGTATTCCAGGTACGCAGACGTCGCCGAACCGTTCAGGAAACCGTGCTCACTCCCGAAGCGCAACAACGCGCCGCCTCCTTACTCAACGAAGAAGGTAACAAATAAATGACTTTATTCTGGTTCATCTGTGCGGCATTATCGATCGTCGCCATCCTGTTTGTCGCAATACCGCTGTGGCGCGGCATTTCCAAAAGCAATTCCGTAGAGCGCGATGCCGCGAATCTGGAGATATTGCGCGACCAGATCACCGAGATGGATAACGACCTGAAAAATGGGCTGCTCACCCCCGAACTGCACGAGCAGGGCAAGCGAGAACTGCAGGCACGTCTGTTGGATGAAGTGGGTGATTCCAAAGGCGAAGAAGTATCCAATAAACCGCATCCGCTGAAGATCACGGCTGTCGTACTGGCGGTGCTGTTGCCGCTCGCCTCGGTCGGGTTGTATCTGAAAATAGGGAACCCGAATGCCCTGCTGCCGCAGCCTGCGTTTAGCGGCGGCGGTATCGTGCGTGATGAGGCAAGCCTCAAGGCACTGGAGGAAAAGTCGGCCCAGAACCCTAACGATCCGGAAGTGTTGTTCATACTGGCACGATCCTATGTCGAGCTCGGCCGCTATGCCGATGGTGCGAGGAAGTACGACAGCCTGACCAGACTCGTCCCGAATGAGGCCGCCCTGTGGGCCGATTACGCCGATGCGCTGGCGATGACGCACAGTACGCTTGTCGGGGCACCAACCAAATTGCTGGATCGCGCACTGGAGATCGACCCGAATCTTGCGAAAGCACTCGCGCTGTCGGGAACCGCCGCGATGGAGCGCGGGGATTATGCTGCCGCCCTCGTGTATTGGGGGAAACTGTTGAAGCAGATCCAGCCAGGAAGCGAAGATGCAAAAATGATCGAAGAAGGCTTGCAACAGGCACGCCAGATGCTTGCCCAGAGCAAGGGTGGCAAGGTCGCTCCTGCACTTGAACAGATCAACGAACCACCCGCCACTGCACAGGCGGCGGCAGGCAAGGAGCGCATCACCGGAACCGTGAACTTGAGCGACGCATTGAAGAGCCAGGCGGACCCGGAGGATACGGTATTCGTGCTGGCACGGGCGGCAGAGGGGCCAAAGATGCCGCTGGCGATTCTCCGCAAGCAGGTCAAGGATTTGCCGGTCAAGTTCAGTTTGGACGATAGCATGGCCATGTCGCCGGCCATGAAAATGTCCAACTTCGACCAGGTGGTCGTCGTGGCGCGCGTCTCGAAATCAGGCAATGCGATGCCTCAAGCCGGCGATCTGATGGGTATGAGCAAACCGCTTGCCTTGGGTAGTAGCGGAGTCAAAATAAGCATAGACCAGCAAGTTCGCTGATCGGCGCAGCTGCAAATCATGTGGGCTGGCGCTGGACGTGCCAGCCCATTTTATTGGGCCGTCTACGCGAGTTTGAACAAACACAAGAGGCACCCAGGCATCCGTGCCACGTAGCGTTTGAACGATTGAAGCAATGCCAATGAAGGAGACCTGCAGTTGAACGATAATGAACACATTGAGCCGTCACCTTGCATACGCAATTGTTGTTTGAATAGCGATGATATTTGCCTGGGCTGTTTTCGGTCACTGCAGGAAATTTGCGAATGGTCGCAGTCCGATAATGAAAAGCGGGTTTTCATCCTGCAAAATGCAAGGCAAAGAAGAGAATCGGCAAATCGAAGCCCTTCACGGTTGTGCTGAACGTCGATTGCGAGGTGTGTCATATGTTTTCCATTAAGTCTTTGATTTAGCCGATGCATGCTGTGCATCAAATCGTCCGTAATCGCCCGCGCCTGGTTATTTCGATAATCGCGGGAATCAGCGTCGGGTGGCTCATTCCTTCGCAATGGAGTCCTGTCGGGCGGATACTGATAGGCTGGAATGTGACTGTCTGGTTTTATCTCTGCCTGACGGGATGGCTGATGGTGCGCGCAAGCCATGCCAGGGTTCGCTTGCTCGCCGAGCAGGAGGACAGGAGCGCGCTTGCTATTCTGGCGATCATGTCGGCTGCTGCGATCGTCAGCCTTGCCGCGATTGTCCTGGAGCTTTCAACTGTCAGGGACATGGCTCTCGGCAGCCGCATGATTCACTATGCATTTACCGGCGCTACAATTATCGGCTCCTGGTGCCTTGTCGCGGTCCTGTTCACTTTTCACTATGCGCGCATCTTTTACCGTTCATCCCCAGATCATCGAGCACTCCGTTTTCCCGATAATGAAGAGAATCCGGATTATTGGGATTTTCTGTATTTCTCCTTCACCATCGCGGTTGCCGCGCAGACATCGGATATTTCGGTGATGACGAGATCAATGCGCAAAACCGTGCTTGCTCAATCGATACTCAGTTTTCTATTCAATGCTGCCATCCTTGGCATGACAATCAATATTGCGGCCAGCCTGGTGGGGGCGTGAGCAGGGGCGTTGTTGTGCATCTGCAATGGATCTGTTCGGTCTGATTTGTGCGATCTTTATGGATGCTTGACCGGAGAGGGTTGGGTTTCAATTAAAATATCTCTGTCAAGACTCAAGGATAGTTACAGGAGTGCACACTTTGAGAAATCTTCTATTCTTCCTGGCAACATGGGTCATTTGCAGTAACGCCTATTCTTTGGCGCTATTTGGCACTGTCGATGCGCTTTCGGGCAGCGCCAATGTGGAAGACCGGTCCGGTAAGTCTGCCGCCGTGACTCTCGGATTGAAAATCTTCGAAGGTCAAACCATCACTTCGGGCCCTGAAGGCGAGGTTCATCTGGTTACGGAAGACGGCGGTATCATTGCCTTGCGTCCGAATACAGTTTTTCGCGTCGATGAATACAAAGCCGAGGGAAATTCCTCGGACAGGATATTCATGTCGCTGCTCAAAGGGGCAGTTCGCTCCATTACCGGCTGGGTCGGCAAATACAATAACTCTGCTTACCGCATCACCACGCCTACAGCCACGATTGGCATCCGCGGCACCGACCATGAGACCACTGTCATCGAAAATGGTAACGGTGATGAGCCGGGAACCTACGATAACGTCAATGAAGGTGCCACGGTACTGAAAACCCCCCAGGGCGTTGCCGAAGTGACCCCTGGCAAATTCGCATTTGCTCCGAAAGGCGGGGTAGTTGCTCCCGTCTTCCTGGCGCAGCGTCCTCGCTTTCTGGCGATGCGCAGGCTGAAGATCGAGGAACGTATCCAATCCCGCAAAGAATACATGCGCTCCCGCCTTGAAAATATGCGCGAAGAGCGCCTCAAAACTCAAGCCAACCGCATCGAACAACGGGGAATTTCAAACAACCGGGAGCAGGGCGCGACGATGGGAAGACGCAATGATTTGCACCAGCATCAATTTGAGCGTGACAGGCAGCAGGTGCGAGGCATGAAGAGCGAACGTAGCCTGCGCGATAATGGCAGGAGCAATACTGCGCGCACTGAACGGCGCAAAGAAATGGTGCGGGAGAAAAAGGTCGGTGAAGAAAGGCAGCGTCGCTATCCTGAACGAATTCGCCGTGAAAAAATGAAGCGCGAATAACAAAAATCAGCCGTGCTCATTCAGACTGGGAGCGGTCGGTTTTCATTGCGGGAATGAATGCTTCATTGATCAGGGCTCGGGTAAAAATATAGCTCCTACCGGAGCGCAATATCCGTGAGTCGGCCGGATATTTCTCATGGCAGAAGTATTTTTTTCAGCAAAGTGAGAATTCCTCGCACAATCAATTTCTCGGAAAAGTTCGACTTGAACTCTCCCCATTCAAACTCATCCTCGCTTCCCTCTTCCTTCAGGTGTAATGAGGAGAAATTCTGCGGGGGCACCGAGTAAAGCAGGCCGTGCGAAAATGCTTTTCGTTGTTCCATGACGCCTCCTTAAATCAAGTCGTAATATAACAGCCGCTTGTAAACAATATATACGGTATTACTGTTATCGGCAAGCAAGGTGGCTCGGTATCGAAATGATGTCCGGAAGAAGGAAAGTCAGTTCGGCGCCGGAGCCGGATGCGGAGTGCGCAACTGCGGTTAGCCATGATGCATTCATGGGCCAAGGAAATATCGCTCCTCAATTTCGTCTGCGCTGCAGGCTGCGGTGCGCAGGGCGGCGCCGATGGGGGCTACGCGGGGCTAGCGTTTCTCGCGCCGTTCGGGCGGATGTTTCTTCAAGACAGGCGATGCAGGTTTCGAGCCGATCAGATCGGAGGCTCGGTGAAAACCTTATGTCGAGTATGGAGACTGGGGTGGAAACCGGTTGGCGATTTTGTTCCAGTGGCATAATGCAGACGGGCGCACTTGACTGAAAATGCAATACATTTGAAGGTGTGAACCGGAAAATCTTTCCGCAATGATTTTGTTAAAAACTTATATTGCTCTGGAGTAGGTTGATGAACAGACCAGTCAATGATTGTCCAGTGCCGGAAAATGAGTCGCAGCGACTCCGCGCACTTCGATCCTACGAAATTCTTGATTCACAGCCGGAGGTCGATTTTGACACTCTGACCAGGGTGGCGACCCATGCTTTAGGAACGCCTGCCGGTGTGATCGGATTGATGGATGCAAACCGGCTATGGTTCAAATCCCGGATTGGTCTGGGCGTGCCTCAACTCGATCGCCAAATCGCTTTTTGCGCCCATGCCATCATGCAGCCGGGAGAGCCGTTGATCGTGGAAGATCTGCAACAAGATCCCAGATTCAAGGGTAACCCGTTGGTGACGCAAGCCCCGCATCTTCGTTTCTATGCTGGTGCGCCGCTCATCGATCGGAATGGCTTTGCACTCGGTACTATTGCGGTCGTGGATATTGAGCCGCGAAAGTTCGGAGATTCTCAAGTCCAATTATTGCGAGACCTTTCAGTTTTGGTAATCACTGCCCTTGAAAGCAGGCACCGAGCCAAACTGTTGAGCCAGCTTGCCATGACCGACCATCTAACCGGTCTGCCCAACCGGGCACAGTTCGAACGAACATTGAATTCTGAAATTGCGCATGCTCGTCGCATGAGCGAGCCGTTTACCGTTTTATTCATGGACCTCGACGGATTCAAAGTGATCAATGACACCTTTGGTCACCATGCGGGTGATGAAGTGCTGTGCGAGGTCGCACGCCGCATCGAGAAACTGGTGCGTGCAGAGGATTTGTTGGCCCGCTTTGGCGGGGACGAGTTTGGCATATTCATGCGCCAAAGCGACGACAACACTTCGCAATCACTCGCCAACCGCATCGTTGACGCGCTGCTTACTCCCATCGCACTTTCCACCGGCCAAAAGGTAACCATCGGAATTTCAATCGGTATTGCCAGCTATGCTGGCGACATTGATACCGTCGAAACCCTTCTGGATCTGGCGGATCAAGCGCTCTACAAGACCAAAAGAAACAGTAGTACTTGCCGGAGGAGTGAATATTCAAGCCAAGTATGACTGTCCGGCAACATATGGCGCCATCGAATCGAAAGTTCCTTGCATTATTGCGGTTAACCTATTTCACGGAGTTAAATGGGCATATGGCATTCGTGGACAACTAGACAATTTCACGCATGCAAACGCTGCGCTTATGAACGCGCTCGAAATTCATCGTTACTGACCTGCTCCCCAATCATAGTGCCAAGGGGCTCTTGCCAAAGTCCGAAAATCATCTATCCATTTTCAGTTTCTACGCTACCGGGAATAGTATTCCGGAAGCGTCCCGCAAATTCAGCCGGCGTCTGATAATCCAAAGCGCCGTGCGGCCCGTTCGCCTCGCAGACGAATTCGTAGATGCCGCCCTTGTAGTGTCGATAGCGCTTCGGCATTGGTTCGGACATCATTTACGTTTGGACTTTCCCCAGTTAAGTCCTTGATCAGATACACTCCGGTGGAGCCGGTGTCGCGAGGGTGATTGAAGTATGACTCATTTCATGAATGTGATGACGGTAGTACCCATGCAAGCCCCGTCGATCCTGGATGACCGAAGTAGCAAGACTCTATTGGCCAACAACGGCTGTCACTGGCGAGCCATCAGCGATACGGTCATGGGTGGTACTTCGTCAGTCCAACTAGTACCTGCGGAAATTTGTGGGCGTACATGCCTGCGACTGACCGGGGAAGTTAGTCTGGAAAACAACGGAGGATTCGTTCAGGCAAGTCTAGACCTGTCTGATAAAGGACTACTGGACGCATCAAAATTTAGTGGCATTGAAGTGGATGTTCTCGGCAATAACGAAATTTACAACCTCCATTTGCGTACCGATGACACGACAATTGTCTGGCAATCTTATCGAGCAAGCTTCAATGCGATGCAAAATTGGCAGACAATCAGACTTCCCTTCGATAGCTTCATTCCGCATCGAATTGATGTTCCTCTGGATACAAGCCGATTGCGCAGGTTGGGCGTGGTCGCAATAGGCAGAACAATGCAGGCTGACATCTGTATCAGCCGGTTGGCTCTGTATTTGACTGCCTAAGACAAGACGTATTTAATTGAACGAGGGGCGCTTCGTGGTGCCGCGAAGCAATCGCAATTTCGGAGCCGGCCAATACCGAACAGGATTGCGTCAAAACAAGGTCAATAAAAAGACCTGCATCGCTGCAGGCCTTTACTTATCTGGCTCCCCGACCTGGACTCGAACCAGGGACCTGCGGATTAACAGTCCGTCGCTCTACCGACTGAGCTATCAGGGAATTGATGAGGGCGCTATACTAATGACTGCGAGCGTTTTGGTCAACATGAGAAACGTCTTTGAGAGAGAAATTCAATGTTTTTTCACCGCAGGTCACGCATTTCAAAGATGAGTGATCGATAAAAACAAAATTTACGTGGATTATGGATAAGAAAACGATCTATATTAAAACTGACAAGGGCGAGAACGAAGCGAGCAATCTCTCGAGCGACCTCAAGCGAATCTTGTCTCTCATAGACAATAAATCCAAAGCCGATGAATTGGTCAAGCGCGCTCCTCCCAGCTTGCGCGAAAGCTGGGAGGAGATTCTGGGCGAGCTGCTGGCTGGTGGTTACATTGTTGACAAGAATCAGCCCCATATACAGCCCAAGATAACCAAGCCAAAATTTAACCCGCTGAAAATGTTCAGTCCCAAGCCTGCGGGAATGTTCGTTCCAAGACCGGCAGCACAACCTCCCGAAGGTGACCTGGACTTTAGCGCTATGAGCCCGACGGCCTTGCCGGATGCCGCCGCACTTGCGGTCAAGCAGAAAGCGGACGCAGCCGAAAAAGCACGTGCCGATTTCGAGGCTAAACAAAAGGCACAGGCAGAGGCCCGTGCCGAATTGGAAGCCAGCGTTGCAGCAGCAAAGGAAAAGGCAAACGCGGAAGCCGTTGCGAAAGCCCAGGCCAAAGCCAAACTGGAAGCCGAGAGTGCGGCACGAGCCAGAGCGGAGGCCGAAGCGAAGGCCAAACAAGAGGCTTTGGTTCGGGCCCAAGCCGAGGCAAAAGCCAAACAGGAAGCTGCACAAAGGCTGCAAGCCATGCATGAAGCCGCGCGTGTAAAGGCGGCGCATGAAGCGGCCGTTCGGGCTAAAGCCGAAGCAGAAGCGCGAGTACGTGCAGAAATCGAAGCGGCCGCTCGCGCCCAGCAAGAGCGCGAAGAAAAACATAAGCGGGAAGCCGAGATTGCGCGATTGAAGACTGAAGAAGAGGCTGCACGTGTCAAGGCGAAACTTGATGCGGCTGCAAAAGCCAAGGCAGAGGCTGAGGCGGCGCGTTTGAAGGCGGAAGCGGAAGCTGCTCGTGCAAAAGCAGAACTGTTAGCGGCCAAAGCCCGCGCTGAAGCGGAAGCAAAGGCACTGGTCGAAGCTCGCATCAGACAGGAGGCCGAGGAAAAAGCAAGGCGTGAGGCTGAAGCAGCAAGATTAAAGGCAGAGGCTGAGGCGGCCCGTGCAAAGGCAGAATTGGAGGCGGCCAAAGCGCGAGCGGAAGCGGAAGCGAAAGCCTTGAACGAGGCACGCATCAGGAAAGAGGCGGAGGAAAAAGCCAGACGTGAGGCTGAAGCCGCAAGATTAAAAGCAGAGGCTGAAGCGGCCCGTGCAAAGGCAGAATTGGAGGCGGCCAAAGCGCGAGCGGAAGCGGAAGCGAAAGCCTTGAACGAGGCACGCATCAGGAAAGAAGCGGAGGAAAAAGCCAGACGTGAGGCTGAAGCCGCAAGATTGAAAGCTGAAGAAGCCGCGCGTATCAAGGCCGAGGATGAAGCGATAGCCAAGGCGCGAGTTGAAGCAGAAGCCAAGCTGGCTGCGGAAGTCCTGGCAAGGAAGCAGGAAGCCGAAGCAGCTGAAAAACGCGAAGCAGAAGAACGTGCAAATCATGCCGCGGCAAGCGTCAAACCTGGAAAAGCTGAAAAAAAATCAATATCTGCTCCTGCTTTCGAGATCAAACTGGACGATTTTCTGGCCGCAGCTGAACCGGTGAATCAGATCGTCAAACCGGCAGTCCAGAGTGAAGCACTGGCAAATGCAGAGAACGAAGCCAGCGCAAAGCTCGAAGCTGAGCAACGCGCTGCTGCCAAGGCTAAGGAGTTGGCAGAGAAAGATTCTTTGAACAATGCCGCTATGGAAATGGCACGCCTCAAAGAGGAAGCCGAGGCGGCGCGCCGCAAGGCAGAGGAGGTCGCTCGCAGGCAAATGGAAGAACAGGCAATGTCTGAAGAGCAGGCCAGGATTTGGGCTGAAGCTGAGCAACGCGCCAAGGCGCAAGCCGCACTCGAGCTGGAGCAGTCCGCACAGCAAGTTGCGCTGATGCAAGCCAAGGCGACAAAACCTATCGTTGGCAAAAAGCATGGCAAACCGCTGCCGTGGGGCAAGATCGTTTTTGGCTTGGTTGTTCTGGCAATCGTGACGATCATTGTGTTGCCCTACGTCTATCCGCTCAATGAATATATCTCTCCCCTGGAGCAGCGCCTGTCAGCCCAGTTGAAGCAACCTGTACATATCGGAGGATTGAGTGCCAGCTCTTTGCCGCCCAAGCTGCAATTGCAGAACGTTACTTTGGGTAGTGCACAGGAAGTGAAAGTTGGAACCGTTGAGCTGAATTTCGATCTGCTTTCCCTGCCTGCCGAGGTAAAAGTTATCAGTAACGCCGAACTGGATGACGTCAGCATTGACGGACGACTGCTCGACAAGCTGGCAGCAAACTTCAAACTGTTGGGTAGCGATGTGAACTATCCGGTGCGGCACCTTACCCTGAAACGCGTGAAGATCATCTCGGACGACATTCCTCTGCCAAGCTTTGACGGTATCGCAGAGATCGATGCGCAAGGGATTTTAAGCCGGGTCTCGTTGCATAGCGCGGACGACAAACTTGGCATTGATTTGCAGTCCAATCAGGGACGCTGGCAACTGGGCGTGAACCTGAAGGAACGCAGTCTGCCGGTGTTTCAGGATATTGTTTTCAGCGATCTCAGTGCCAAGGGTGAGCTAAGCGATGGCGAAGTCAATTTCACCGAAATGGATGCGCACATATATAACGGCATTTTGCTTGGGAACGGGAAACTCAGCTGGAACAAGGGCTGGCACATGCAAGGCACCCTGGAAGCAAAGACATTCGACCTGGACAAGATGTTCCCGAAGTTCCATATCGAGGGCGAGATGTACGGCGACGCCACGTACTCGATGTCGGGTGCGAAGATTTCACAGATGGATGATGATCCGCAACTGGATGGCACTTTTACCGTGAAGAAGGGGATTCTCAACGTCGATATTGTGGAGACTGCACGTTTGTTGAGTCGCGATAATCTGGTTGGCGGGCGCACCCATTTTGACGACATGATCGGTCAGGTTCAGTTGGATAAGCACACTGTCCATGTTCGCCAATTGAAGATCATCTCGGGGATGCTGAGCGCAAACGGTTCTTTCGACGTGTCGCCAAGCAACCAGCTTGCCGGCGTCCTGAACGCCGAGATCAAATTGCGTTCAGGCAGCAACCAGCTGACCCTGTATGGCAACCTGGCCGAGCAGAAACTGCGTGCCGGGCACTGAGCACTACTCTACTTGAATAACTTGAAAAGACCGGACAGCATATTCGATGTGCCGTCCGGATTTTCCTCGGGCACGGCAACGGCTGTTCTTCCGGTGTCGACGGATTTTTGAGCTGCCTGCCTGGGTGCAGATGGAGCTTGCGACACACTGAAACCAAGCATCTCTCGCACCGCTGAGATTTGCTCGGCATGGGTGGACAGGAAATTCTGGCACTGCGTGGGGCTATAGCCCAGTCTTTTAGCTGCGTGCACGTTCTCCCATGCGACGAATTTCGCTGTCGTCGGCATCATCAGGTTGGCTACCGCGACCACATCTATGTAATCCGCCAAGCCGTCCAAAGTCGTGCGTTGCAGGTTCTCGTGTTGGGACACGATCTCGACAAGCTCGGAGGGGAAGTGCCAATTTGCCAACAAGCTGGCTCCGACTTCCGTATGAAATTTGCGGATCAATCCCTCCAGCGTCTCTTTGTCGAGACGAGGGTGATGGCGATCTGCATAAATGCAAAGCGGTAATGCCCCGAGGTCATGTACGAGGCCGGCCAGCATCGCCTGATCCGGCTTGAGATGCTTTTGATGCAATGCCAGCACATAACTATTGGCGGCAACCTCGCGGCTGTGATCCCATAGTCTTTGCAGTTCCTGGCTGATGATCGGGCTGCTCGCTTTGAACAGCTTGCTCATGGTGATGAGCATTACCATGTTGCGCAGCATGCGGTATCCCAGGCGGGAGATCGCCGTCCGCAGATCGTTCACCGGATTGCCGTTCGAGAACGCCGCGCTGTTCGCCGTCTTGATGATTTGCGCGGATATGGACGGATCGGTCGTAAGCAGGCGGATGAGTGTTTCCGCCGAGACATTGGGATCATCGATCGCCTCGCGGATCTTCAATGCCATTTCGGGCAGCGTAGGCAGTTCCAACCGACCTTTTTCCAGGGCAGCGAAAACTTCGGCGGCAACCGCCTCTTGCTGCTTGATCTTCATCATTGTGCGCGTGAAACACTGTCCTTCAGGGAGGTGAGGTAGAGCGCGGAACGCGAAGCGTTCCTTGCTTTGCGGCTTACCTGATTACGCATTTCCTTTCTTTCTGCCACTTGTGAATATCCATACCCATCAGCTCGCTGAACCAGCCTGCAATGCCGATGTGATACACCTTGAACTACGCCTTGCGCGGTTTGAATATTGAAACTCCCTGTTGCGCGAACCGCTACACGCCCAACATAAAACCCAATATTTTTGCCTTTTGTAATATCGGCGCTCACCATATCGCCAGTCTGAAATCCATTAATTCGTTTTTTTCGTGTCAGATAACCGCGCGGGAAGCCAAAGGCATCCAGGCGCGTACGCTGATAACTACCACGACCTGTCGCCTTGATCGTCAACGTCGGCTTCTGCCAGCTCGTCGCGGCGCTAACGGCACCCACACAGACCGCGTCCAGCGCGTGTGTCTTGGGTATGCCAAGTTGAGTGCGGTTGTACTTCGTCAATCCGCCTGAGCCCGTTGTTACCGGCAGTCCGGTTGTCTTGAGTGAATTGAACAGAGCCCAGCGCGTCGCGTTAACCGCTGCAGCGTCCTTGAGTGGCCGTTTTGCCTGAGCCAATATCCGCTCAAGCCGCTTGGTATCTTTCGCCAGGAACACACGAACATCCTGTGCACCTTTCCTCTGGTTACACGGTTCGCAAGCCAGCGTCAGATTCGATACTCGATTACTCCCACCGCAGGCTTTGGAATGAATATGCTCGATCTGCAAAGGAACCTCTTTTGCATCGCAGTAAGCACATTTCCGGTCCCACTTGTTAAGCAGATACTCTCGCACTTCGAAACCGGCCAGCGTGCCCTGCTGATACTCGACACCGGAGATTTCAGGATTCTCGATTTTCTGCATATCGAAGCGAACCAACTCCTGTGAAATACCGCGCACGGGCGCTAAACGACACAATCTACTAGCCCAGGCAGCGGTTGTATCAACACGGTGTTGCAGGCTTGGCGCTAACCAACCCTTGTCCTTGTTTCCGCGATTAAGGAAACGGGGTTCCCTGTAACGCAGGTTCCCGCGCCTACGACGGCGCATTTGACGACGTGCTGTCAGTGCCTCACTGATCTGACGGCCACGGTGCACTAATTCGAATAGATTCAGCACATGCACCGCAATACCGGTCTCGCCTGTTGCAACATCAATGCTCTTGGTTTCGCGCACTACTGCGATACCGGTGAACTTGCTACCCGGATCAATCTTGATTTTGACCGGCTGCAAAACACAGCCAGCCACTTCTCGGTCAAGTACCCGAATCGAAAAAGGAATGAGCCGATGAACGCGCGCACGGCCAGAACCAAGCAATTTTGTTGCTCGTTTCTCGCTACACGGCATCAGCGGGTTCTTTCGCTTATCGACTACAAATACAGCCACTTCGCTACTCCCAACTGTGCTTACGCACCTTGTGACAGGGTATTCTGCCTCACGACATGAACCCGCTCCCCTCGCCAATGTTGTAACGCAGCTTCAGTTCGGTACTTTGAACCTTGCGACAAGCTGTTTCGTGCGTACCCTATGCTTGTCTACTCCTGCCGCTTCCAGAGCTACAGATTGAGGAAGCGTCTGTAGGTGGGTCTTGTACTTCGTTACAACGTAGTCACGATGTTCCGTGACTTAGGCTGGTCAACCGAGCTTCTCACTGCTCTTCCAAGCTCCGGCGTTTAGGCCGGGGTAGTTGACGCGGTCATGACAAGGCTTTAGCCATGCGCTCCAGTGCTTTTTGCAGGTTTTCCATCGAAGTCGCGAAAGACAGGCGGATGTAGCCTTCGCTGCCAAATGCGGAACCCGGAACCACGGCGACACCGGCTTCCACCAGCAGATACTCGGAGAAGGCGATATCGGTCGCTTCCTTGATGGTTCCCTTCTTGTGCAGCGCGGCAATCGCTTTGCGTGCGTCAGGGAAAGCATAGAACGCGCCGCCCGCCATGAGGCAACTCAATCCCGGGATCTTGTTCAGCGTGTTCACCACGAACACATGGCGCTCGCGGAAAGCCTTGAGCATCGGCGTGATGCAGCCCTGGTCGCCGTTCAGCGCGGCCTCGGCGGCCACTTGCGAAATGGAAGTCGGGTTTGAGGTGCTTTGCGATTGCACGTTTTCCATCGCGGTGATGATGTTTTCCGGTCCGGCTGCATAGCCGATGCGCCATCCGGTCATCGCGTAGGCTTTGGATACGCCGTTCAGCACCATGGTGCGCGGATACAGGTCTGGGCAAGCGTCCAGGATGTTGACGAACTTCGCATCGGTCAGCGCGATATGCTCATACATGTCGTCTGTGGCGATCAGGATGTTCGGATGCTTGCGCAGCACTTCTCCCAGCGCTTTCAGATCTTCCAGTGTGTAGACCGCGCCGGACGGGTTGCTCGGGCTGTTGATCACAACCATTTTGGACTTCGGCGTGATCGCCTTTTCCAGTTGGGCGGGGCTCATTTTGAAGCCCTGCTCGATGCCGGCTTCCACGATCACCGGCTTGCCTTCTGCGATAAGCACGATATCGGGGTAGGACACCCAGTACGGCGCAGGAATGATCACCTCGTCGCCGGGATTGATGCAGGCGAGCGCGAGATTGAAGAAGCTCTGCTTGCCGCCGCAGGAGACAAGGATCTGTTTCGCTGTGTAGTCCAGCCCGTTGTCGCGCTTGAACTTGGCGATGATCGCTGCCTTGAGCGACGGTGTGCCGCCGACTGCAGTGTATTTGGTAAAGCCCTTGTTGATCGCGCCTATGGCTGCGTCCTTGATGTGTTGCGGCGTATCGAAATCCGGTTCACCCGCGCCCAGACCGATGATGTCCTTGCCTTCGGCTTTCAGTTTTGCCGCTCGGGCAGTCACGGCAAGAGTGGGGGAGGGTTTGATGGCTTGTACGCGTTTGGAGAGTGACACGGTTTTTTCCTTGAGGTTGGTAAACTGGGGGTGAGAATTATACCTGCGATGCCGTTAACGTGGTTTTCACGTTAATCGCGGGACAAGTGCGGGTAAAGCCAAGTGCTTGATTTATTGAATGAGTGATTTGATGAAAACCTTGTGTATCTTCAATTTTCCCAGTCCAAATGTGTGTTTTGGCAAGACGACATATTGAAATACAATTCAATGCATGTTCACAATAGCCACTTTCAATTTCCTCGACGAACTTTCTGCCAATAACAACAGGGCATGGTTCGAGGTCAACAAGCCGCGCTATGAAGCACTGGTGCGGGAACCTGCGCTGGATTTTATAGAAGCGATGGACCCGGTACTGGCAACCTTCGCACCGAACTTCCGCGCCGAACCGCGCAAGATGGGCGGCTCGCTGATGCGCGTGTTTCGCGATACCCGGTTCTCGCGCGACAAGACCCCGTACAAGACCAACATCGGCATCCAGTTCCGTCATGCGCTGGGCAAGGATATTCATGCGCCGGGCTTCTATGTGCATATCGCAACGGATGAATGCTTCTTCGCTGTCGGCTGCTGGCATCCGGAGTCCGATGCACTGGGGAAATTACGCGATCTCATCGCACAGAAACCAGAGAAATGGTTCTCCGCCAGAAACGATAAAAAGTTCGCTGCGCAATGGGAGCTTTGGGGTGACAGCCTGACGCGGCCACCGCGCGGCTACGATGTAAGTCATCCTGCCATAGAGGACCTGAAGCGCAAGGACTTCATTGCCATTGCGCCCTTGTCCGTTTCCGAGGTGGCCGGATCAGGCCTGGTCAAACTGGCCGGGAAAAGGTTTACGGCCAGCGTTCCTTTTATGGGGTTTCTTTGCGAGGCGCTGGATGTTCCGTATTGAAGAGACGCCAAGTAGTCATAAGCGTGCTGTCGCCGGCATCACGCCGTAGCATGGCTAAAGTAGAATCCCGCACGTTGGCATTCCCGTAGAAAACTGAAGAACATGATCGGATTGATACAACGCGTCAGCGAAGCCAGCGTGACCGTCGAAGGCTGCACCGTTGGGGAGATTGGACGCGGTCTGCTGGTGCTGCTCGGCGTCGAGAGGCATGACGACGAAACGAGCGCACGGCGTCTTCTCGAACGCATCCTTGCCTACCGCGTCTTTCCCGACGCGCAAGGCAAGATGAACCTGTCGCTGACCGATATCCGCGGCGACCTGCTGCTGGTGCCGCAATTCACACTGGCCGCCGACACCCGCAAAGGCACGCGCCCCAGCTTTTCATCCGCCGCCGCGCCGGAGAAGGGCGCCGAGTTGTTTACCATTTTCGTGAAGATGGCGCGGGAACGGCATGCCAAGGTGGAGACTGGTGTATTCGGGGTGGACATGAAAGTGAGCCTTATAAACGACGGTCCGGTGACATTCTGGCTACAGGTTGGAAATGAAAAGCCGAACAAGCCTCCCGTTAGTGGTGAGCTTGTCGAACCATGAAAGGAAGGCCACATGGGCGAATTACGAAGCACTGGCGTCGACAGGCTGCGCGTGTGCTGTTGGGGCGAATGCCCCTTACAGCCACTGCCTACCCCTTGCGGGTGCAGCCCGAACGGCTCCTTCAGTTTTAGGTAGATCATGAGACTCGGCATCGACCTCGGTGGCACCAAGATAGAGATCATCGCGCTGGACGACAGCGGCAAGGAATTGCTGCGCCGCCGCGTGCCCACTCCCAAGGGCGATTATTACGAAACCCTGCAGGTGATCATGCAACTAGTTCACGATGCTGAAACCGAACTGGGACAGCAGGGCTCGCTCGGCATCGGCACACCCGGCGCGCTCTCCCGATCCACCGGCCGCCTCAAGAACTCCAACTCGGTCGCACTCAACGGCCAGCCCATCCTGCAAGACCTCGAGTCCCTGCTGCAACGGCCGGTGAAGATCGGCAACGACGCCAACTGCTTCGCGCTCTCCGAAGCCACGGATGGCGCAGCGAAGGGGGCAGAGGTCGTGTTCGGCGCGATCCTCGGTACCGGTGTCGGCGCAGGTATCGTCGTCAACGGCCATGTCCTCACCGGCCCCAACGGCATCGCCGGCGAATGGGGCCACAACCCTCTGCCCTGGCCGGAAGCGCACGAACTCCCCGGCCCGCCATGCTATTGCAGCAAGCACGGCTGCATTGAAACCTTTCTTTCCGGGCCGGGCATGGTGAAGGTGCATCAGCTCGAAGCACGCGTATTGCTGAGCGCCGAAGAAATTGTAGTAGGTGCTGAGCAGGGCGATCCCGCCTGCGAGCGCAGCCTGCAACTCTACGAGAGCCGCCTCGCGCGTTCCCTCGCACACGTAATCAACATCCTCGACCCGGACATCATCGTGCTGGGCGGCGGCATGTCCAACATCGAGCGCCTGTATGCGAATGTGCCCAGGATATGGGGCAACTGGGTGTTCTCGGATCGGGTGGATACGAGACTGGTGAAGAACAGGTACGGTGATTCAAGCGGCGTGCGTGGAGCTGCGTGGCTATAGTCCCGGATGTCATGCACCCGAAATTTTCCGCAGACAAATCGCGGGCAGGAAACGGCTAGAATGCTTCCGGGCTCGGTGAACATAAACTTAATCCAGCAAAGGAAGATCATGACCAAGTTTTCGATTCCCATCTCTGTCCTCTCATTCCTGGCGATGGTTTCGGTCGCCCATGCCGATCCCCGGAAACTGGCCGAGGAGAAGCAGTGCCTGCTCTGCCACACCATGGACAACAAGGTCGGCAGGGCGACTGCGTTCAAGGCGATTGCGCAGAGATACAAGGGCAAAACCGATGCCGAAACGAACCTGGTGCAAATGATAGAGAAAGGCGGCGTGGGTCACTGGGGTTACATCCCGATGCCGCCAGCCGGGTGGAAGCGCCCGGACGTGTCCGAGGCCGAGGCGAAGGAACTGGTGGACTGGATACTCGCGCTGCATTGAGCTGACGCTGTTGCCTGCACTCGCTGTATTTACATCAGGCACTCCGCCCGCAATCCCCATCCGACGGCGATCTGCAAGCATATATGCCGAAGATCGCCGTCTTTCCTTGTTGCCGGTAGATATAGCCTGAAGATGCCCGTTCCTACCCGCTTGCAGTGAAGGTGGATTTGCGAAAGTGCCCCTCCGCGGTCAGCCTCTGTTTGCCCGCAGCCAGGCGATGACGTTGTCCGCATTCTCGTTCGGCGGGAAGACCGGATAGAACACTTTGACTATCTTTCCATCTTCGATGATGAGCGTAAGCCGTTTGATCAGGCGTAAGGAGTTGTATTCGAAAGTCGGCAGACGCAAGGCGCCCGTCAATTCAAAAGCACTATCGCTCAACAACTCGAAAGGTAGGTGCAGGCGTTGCGCCGCTTCCTTCTGCTCTTCCGATGATTGCGCACTTACGCCATACACCGTGGCCCCCAGGCCGCGCAATTCGGCATGATGGTCCCGGAAAGCGCAGGACTGGGGCGTGCATCCCCGCGCTCCCGGAATCTCGTTCCAGCCTGTCATCGGCGGACCGTCCGGCCTGCCGGTCATGGGGTAGAAATAGACAACGACCATTCCGCTTTCCGAACCGAGGTCGACTGTGCGGTCGGCAGTGCTTGCCAGCGACAGGGAAGGTATCTGCATTCCTTGCAGATGGTCGCACGCACCGTCGTCCTGGGGTATGGGCAAATTGTCTGGCAGTACGTATAGATCTTTCATGTTCAATTTTTTCAGAAAGCTTGTACAGTTGGTGTAGGGTGCACTAAGGGTAGCGCATTGCACCGGATGTGTGAATGTCATTTATACGGCGCAATGCCCGTTGGCTATTACGCGCTACGCGGGCTGCCGCACAGAGCTTTACAAGTGACGACCTTTTTTTCGCATTGCTCGTTCAACCATTCGGAGCAGCTTGTCGCTGTGTTCTGGATCAAGAAACCTCAGAGCGCTGTTTTCATAGGTTGCCCATGTTTGCCCAGAGATGTCAGACGGAGGGCTGGGTTGTGAGTGCAGCTTGATGGGAAGTACGCGAATGCCCCAGGTTAGCGCTACACCAAGTTCAACCATCACGTTTGGATTAAGGTCGGATGTATCAAACACCGCAATATCTGACGCAATGATGTCGCGGGCAATTTCGTTGAATAGATGTTCACCATATCCTGCCGCAAGTGGTCGAAAATTGAGAGTCGCTCCAAGTGAACCGGGTGCTGCGTTATATTTATCCACTGCTGTTTGAAACATCGTTTGCACATTGTTACGAAGCTCCACGGAATCATAATGTGTAGACTTGAACTGATAGCCCATCACTACGGTGAGTTGGTTGGATTGGTCCTTTTGTTGAGCGATGAACTCCCAGTCTTGGTCGTTGAAGCCGTATGGAGATCCAATAGGAGTTGGAGGTAGTGAGATGCCAATTGGTTGAGCAGATGCCTTAGGGGCTGAACCAGTAATGATTTCAAGCGGTTCGGCAAAGGTGTTAGATACCCGCTCTGTTTCGTAACGACCAACCGGTGTAATCCATACATTCCCAAATACGTACGGGTTAGTGCCGAGATATTGTCTCCATTCTACATACCCTGACTGTTGCAGAAGCGATATAGCGTCATTGAGATCATCCGGCGATAGGCTGGTGATACTAGCCAAGGTCGGACCGTCTACAGCGCCGCTTGTATTGGTGTTGCTTCGCATCTTCGCGAGGAGCATCAAAACGTTCGTAGCGATTTCATGAAGAGTCTTCGGCATGAGGACATTGACTGCTAATTGTGATGACCTAATCCATAGCTGCGCAATGTCGCCTATTGCGGTATGCACTGTCAAGGATACTTCTCTAGCTATATCTTGTTGGTCATATTTCAGCATTCTACCGTCATGGTTTGGCAATCCACCCTTTCCCCGTACAATACGCGACTGACCATGAAAACCATCACCTTCCCCGACAGTCCCTACCTCCTGCACCTGCCCTTCGACCCAGCGGGCGACCAGCCCACGGCCATCGCGCAGCTGGTGGAGGGCATCAATGACGGGCTGGCGTACCAGACGCTGCTGGGCGTGACCGGCTCCGGCAAGACCTTCACGATGGCCAACGTGATCGCGCGCACCGGGCGACCGGCCATCGTCATGGCGCCGAACAAGACGCTGGCGGCGCAGTTGTATTCCGAGTTGCGCGATTTCTTCCCCGATAACGCGGTGGAATATTTCGTTTCCTATTACGACTATTACCAGCCCGAGGCCTATGTGCCGTCGCGCGATGTGTATATCGAGAAGGATTCCAGCATCAACGAGCAGATCGAGCAGATGCGCCTGTCTGCCACCAAGTCCATGCTGGAGCGGCAGGATTGCATCATCGTCGCAACGGTCTCGGCCATCTACGGTATCGGCGACCCGGTGGATTACCACGGCATGATCCTGCACCTGCGGGAGCACGAGAAGATGGTCCAGCGCGATGTGATCCAGCGCCTGGTCGCGATGCAGTACGAGCGCAACGATGTGGACTTCGGTCGCGGCAACTTCCGTGTGCGCGGCGATGTTATCGACATCTACCCGGCGGAAAGCAGCGAGAACGCGCTGCGCGTGACGCTGTTCGATGACGAGGTGGAATCGCTGGCGCTTTTCGATCCGCTCACCGGGCACATCCAGACCCGTGTGCCGCGCTATACCGTGTATCCCTCCAGCCATTACGTGACGCCGCGCGAGACCACCCTGCATGCCATCGAGACCATCAAGGTGGAACTGGCCGAGCGCATCGCTTTCTTCGTGAAAGAGAACAAGCTGGTGGAAGCGCAGCGTATCGAGCAGCGCACGCGCCATGACCTGGAGATGCTGGCCGAGATCGGCTTCACCAAGGGCATCGAGAACTATTCTCGCCACCTTTCCGGTCGCGGGCCGAACGAAGCGCCGCCAACACTGATGGACTACCTGCCGCCAAACGCGCTGATGATCATCGACGAAAGCCACGTCACCATTCCGCAGATCGGCGGCATGTACAAGGGCGACCGGGCGCGCAAGGAGAACCTGGTCAACTACGGGTTCCGCCTGCCGTCCGCGCTGGATAACCGCCCGCTTCGTTTCGATGAATTCGAGAAGATCATGCGCCAGACGGTTTTCGTTTCCGCCACGCCTTCCACTTATGAGGCCGAACACACAGGGCAAGTGGTGGAGCAGGTGGTGCGCCCGACCGGACTGATCGATCCGGCCATCCAGGTACGTCCCGCCACCAACCAGGTGGACGACCTGATGTCCGAAGTGACGTTGCGCACGAACGTGGGCGAGCGGGTGCTGGTCACCACGCTGACCAAGCGCATGGCCGAAGACCTTACGGAATATTTTGCCGAGCACGGCATCAAGGTGCGCTACCTGCACTCCGACATCGAAACCGTGGAGCGCGTGGAGATCATCCGCGACTTGCGCCTCGGCATGTTCGATGTGCTGGTCGGCATTAACCTGCTGCGCGAAGGCTTGGATATTCCCGAAGTGTCGCTGGTGGCGATCCTGGATGCGGACAAGGAGGGCTTCCTGCGTTCCGAACGCTCGCTGATCCAGACCATAGGCCGCGCCGCGCGCCACCTGCACGGCACCGCCATCCTGTATGCCGACCGCATTACCGAATCCATGCGCAAAGCGATTTCCGAAACCGACCGCCGCCGCGCCAAACAGGTGGCCTACAACGAAGAGCACGGCATCACGCCGCAGTCCGTCGTCAAACGCATCAAGGACATCATCGACAGCGCCTACGATGTGGATGACGAGCGTTCGTCGCTGAAGGCGGCTCAGACACAGGCGAAATATCTGGCGATGAGCGAGAAGGAAGTCTCGAAAGAGATCGCGCGACTGGAAAAAGAGATGCTGCAAGCCGCGAAAAATCTGGAGTTCGAGAAAGCCGCTCAAGTGCGGGATCAGTTGAAGAAGCTGCGCGAGAGCGTGTTCATCTCGCCGTTGTGAGGCCACACAGGGGGTGCCGAGGGCTTCGGGTAATGTGGTAGGCTTCGACTATCAGGGTGCCAGTAGAGTTGTTGACGCATCAACATACTTACAAAAAATAACATGGCGAAAGAGGGTGGCAGCGTCAGGATCACGTTTTCCGAAACGATGCGCGGTTATGCCAGCGCAGCGCAAACCACTTTCGCCGACGGCCATGCCGAAGGAAAGAAGGCGGGCAACAGCCTGTCCATCGATGTTTCGGTACTCATTCCCCACCTTGCACATTTTCTGGACGAACCTGCACATGCCGGCACGCTCAGCGGCAAGATAGATAGCCCCCTGCTCGGCGGAACTTGCCCGGTGCAGTCCGGCGTATTCAGGTTGCTGCCGGACACCGCAGACCTTGACCGCAAGGTGATGTACTACCAGTTGTATGCCCTGACGCCCCGGCAGGAACCCATTACTTTTGTCGGCGTAAAGCAGGTGCAGCACGATCAGTTATTCGATCTGTGGCACGACACGACCACGCTCTACGTCAACATCTATCGGGGCCATATCGATCCCGGCAAGGCGGCGCAGGCAGCGTTGTGGATCACCGGCATCATCGGTCTCGGCGCGCCAGACTTCATCAGGGTGTTGGGAACGTTGCGTGCCACGACTCCCGACGGCAGCACCAGCCTGGCAGGACTCGCACGATTCGGCAGGTTCTTTGCCGGCAGGTTGTGGGATGTCTACCGGCCGTCGCTGCCGCCGTCACCCGATCATCCTGTACGGAAATACCCTCTCTTCACTACCGAAGGCGTGAGCAATGCCGGGATATCGGTGCATCCGTTCAGCACCGCCGACGGACTTGCGCTGCAGCTGACCCGGTTCCGGCGCAACGATTGCGATGACGTGGTGCTGCTCATTCATGGGCTGACCAATTCTTCCGATATGTTCATCATGCCGGAGCACCGGAACCTGGTGCAGACGCTGCTCGACGAGGGATACGGCGATGTCTGGGCGCTCGATTACCGCGGCAGCTGCCGTTTCCCCTACAACCTCGCGCGCCATCGCTACACGTTCGACGACATCGCGCTGTTCGATCATCCGGCGGCCATCGCGGAATTGCGCCGTCACATCGGCCCGGACCGGCGCATCCATATCGTGGCCCACTGCATCGGGGCGATGACGGTCGCGATGGGCCTGTTCGGGAAGACGATACAGGGCGTCAGCAGCGCGATCCTCAACAGCGTCGCGCTCACGCCGAATGTTTCTGCCTGGGCCAGGATGAAACTTGCCGTGGGGCCCTGGGCTATCGAGAGCCTGCTCGGCATCGACTATATGAACCCTTCCTGGGGGCGCCAACCCGGATGGTCGCCGGGAAAGCTGCTCGCGCTGGCGAGCAATCTGGTGCACCGGGAATGCGATTCTCCGGAGTGCCACACACTGAGCTTCATGTGGGGAGACGGTCATCCGTCGGTATATGGTCACGCGAATATCGCGGCCGAGACCCATGAGCGGCTGGGCGACCTGTTTGGGGGAACCGGCGTGCATTACTACCGCCATGTGTCGAAGATGGTGAGAAACAACAACACCGTCGTCAAGTATGCTCCTGACGATCCGCGGTATGCCGCGCTTCCCGAGGACTATTTCAGGCACGCCGCGGAAATGACCACGCCCCTGCTGCTTACGCTGGGGCAGGACAACCGGGTATTCATGGATTCGAATGTCATTTGCCATCAGCGGCTGGAAAAGATCTCGCCCGGACGCCATCGGTTGCAGGCGTTTACGGGCTACGGGCACCAGGACATCTTCATGGGGAAGAATGTGCATGCGGACATCTTTCCCCGGCTGGTCGGTTTTCTTCGGGAACACAGCCATGACTGAAAGCCGGCTGCCGCCGGGACTGGTGTTATGGCCCGGCACCGAGAGCATCTTTCAACGGATCGGCGTGCTGATCAGCGACATACATTGCACGGATTGCACCGTCGGCAACCAGACGGCGGACGAAACCGACTGGAAGAGCTTTTTCGGCGAACTGGAACTGAGGCTAGACGCTTCGGCCACCGACGTAAGCGAGGTCGTGCTGATCCTGAACGGGGACGTCGTCGACCTGCTGCGCTCGGGGAAATGGGCTGCTGCGAATATCTACCCGTGGCAACGGGACGATCCGAGTTTCAGGAAGACCATACTGGACATCATGCACGACATCGTCGACAGGCATGCCAGCGACCCGGCGAAAACAAGCGGTTCATCCGGGTTCTTCCACTATCTGCAGAAAATGGTGGAAAGGCTGAAACAGAAGACCCCTCACGTTACTGTCATTCCCATCGTCGGCAACCACGACAAGGAGTTGCAGGTCGTTCCCGAGGCACGGGAGATCTATTACCGGCAATGCCTCGGCCTCGCTGCAGACGGCTTAGGTGCCGGTTACCGCGAATGGGTGGCCGGGCAGATGGGCAGCGATCCCGCCGATCCCTGGCCGCTGCTGCCGTTCTATTTTGCCGATCCGGGCCTGCGTCTGTTCGCCACGCACGGCCAATGGCGGGACAACACCAACTCGCGCTCGACCAGTCGCTGGAAATTCCGTCACGGCTGGCAGCCGCAGGTCTGGCGGCTGGAACAGTATCGCGCATTCAGCGATCCCTGCTTCGGCGATACGATCGCGAGCGGGTTGCTTTCCGGTTTCATATGGAATGCTACCCGCGCCATCGAGCGGGAAGTCATACCGTTTGCGATCAATCGTTCCGCGAATGACGGGATCGAACACATCCGGAATGTGCTGCGCGAAATGGATCTGTACCGTCCGGCTTCGAGAGCCGTCGTGCGCTTGCTGGAAGAGATCGGGAAACTGGACCGCAAGGATGCAAATACGCCGCGCCTTTACAAGGCGGTCGTCGATCAATACCGCTTGAGCCTGCGATCATGGCTGGATCAACCGGAGACTTTCCATACAGCGCCGCCGCTATTCAGGATTGTTCTGTTGCCCGTCATTTCGTTGTTGAGTCGCCCGCACTGGGCCTGGCTGGATACTCTCCTGATGCGCTGGATGGCAAAAGCGTCGGACAGGCAGGGAGATACCCCTTACGACAAATTGCCCGCGTTTCGCGCCGACTACCGGCCTTGCGGTTTCCACCTGCATGCGGAAGGCCATACCCATTTTGCGATGGAAGCCGACCTGCGCTACAGCACGCCGCAACAACCGCGCAATTACACCTATGTGAACCTGGGTGCATGGCGCAATCGCATCGTGCAGAAATTCGGGAACAAGGGCTATCGCCGCCGCAGTACCGGTCGTGCGCTGGTTGTGAGGAACGCAGATTCCGGCTCGGCTGAAAGCGACTACCGTTTTACCTTGCGCGATGTCACCAGTTGGGGAGACCGGCTGGACCGGTGGTAAGAAAATGACGAAACACTGCTCGACGTATCAGGGGGAATGATGGGACAAGCCAGTTCTGTCCGGAATGCGGGGAAATTTTCAGGGAAGCTGGACGCCGTCGTCATCGGCAGCGGTTTCGGCGGCGCGATCAGTTGCTGCAGATTGGCACAGAAATGGGGGAAGGGCGTGCTGCTGCTGGAGCGGGGCAAGCGCTATCCCATGGGTTCTTTCCCGCGGTCGCCGCACCAGATGGCCGACAATTTCTGGAGCGACACTAACGACAGGACCCGGCGTCCGAAGCACATACGCAACCGCAGCCTGCGCGGCATGTATGACATCCGCAATTACTCCAACATGGATGCCGTGGTCTGCGCGGGACTGGGTGGCGGATCGCTGATCTATGCCAATGTCTTCCTGGAACCTCCCGAGCATGTCTTTGCATCGGGCTGGCCTGCCGGCATTGACCGTGAGTTCCTGCGACCCTATTACGATGTTGCCAGGAGCGTTCTCGGTGCGCGTCCCGTTCCGTCCTGGGAGGAAGATCCGCGCCGCCGTATCGCACGCACAGAGCTCTTTCAGGATTTCGCCAGGGAACAGGGACGCGAATCGAGGCTCGCCGATATTTGCGTCTTCTTCGGCAATGGCTACAACTATCAAGATCATCAGGCTCCGCCTTCGCCGATCGGTTTGCAGGAAAAGAACCGTTACGGTGCAACGCAAACGTCCTGTACCTATTGCGGCGAATGCGATGTGGGCTGCAACACGCATTCGAAAAATACCGTGGACCTCAACTATCTCCACGTTGCCGAGCATGTGCACGGGGCACGCATCCGGACCGGTTGCGTGGCGGAAAAGATCGTTCCGCTGAATGAACGGGGCGCCGAGGATGCGGGTGCGGACGGCAGGTACGGGTATCGGGTGCATTACCTTGAACTCGACGGCGATGCGACCTTCGTTGACACGCAGCGTGTGGTGGTTTCCGCGGGAACCCTGGGCACGAATGAGTTGCTTTTGCGCTGCCGCGACGTGCATGGAGCCTTGCCGCACATCAGCCGGCAACTGGGACGGCGTTTTTCCGGCAACGGCGACTTCGTCTCTTTCGTTGCGGAGGGGAAAAAGGCCGCCGACCCGAATTACGGGCCGGTGATCACCCAGTACTCGGATTTCAATCTGTTCAAGGCGCATGACCCGCAACGGGCTTTCATCCTGGAAGATGCGAGCTATCCCGTCTTTTTGGCATGGTTCATCGAAGGCATGCAACCCGTGCTCAACCCGTTCGGGCTGCTCCGGAAAGCCTGGCGTGCGCTCAAATGGTTGTGGCGGCGTGTCATGCGGACGCTGATCGGCAGCAAGTGGAGCGGCCAGGTAGCCGACCTTTTTCATGAAGTGCTCAAGGGAGACCTGTCCTATCGCAGCAGCGTGCTTTTGTGCATGGGGCTGGACAAGGGCGATGGTGTTTTATCGCTGAAGGAGGGGCGTCTGGATATCCAATGGCCGCAAACGTCCAGCATGCCGCTTTACCGCGCCATCGTTGATTGCGGCAAGAGGTTCAAGGCATTTGCCGGTTCCACTTTCTTTACGCCGCTTCCCACATGGAAATGGCCGATGCGGAACAACATCACGGTGCATCCGCTGGGAGGCTGCGCGCTGGCACATGATCCTGGGCAAGGAGTGGTCAGCGCCGGCAGTGACAGAGGGCAGGTCTTCGGGTACACCGGACTTTACGTTGCGGACGGCTCGCTCCTGCCCGGAGCGGTGGGTGCCAATCCGGCAGCCACCATTTCAGCGGTTTCCGAATGGATAGCCGAAGGAATCACCGGCAATGTACCGGATAGCGATCTCGGCGCGTATCATCCGTACCGCGGAAGCGCAGATCAAGCCCGTTCGCCCTGAGCGTGTCGAAGGGTGAGCACGAACGGAGGACTTGATCCGCGTCCAACTGGATATGAACTGCGACTATACGGGACAATCACGCGCACCATGCTAGGCCAGATGTTCACACAGAACGAGCACAAGGCAATCGAGGCCGAACTCGTCAAAGCCTCTTTCCAGAACGCGAACGATCTCAACATCGCGGGGGCGGCGATCTTTTCCCTGCTGGTCTATGTCGTGCACGATGAGGCATCCTGGCGGATATGGCTGCCAGCCCTGGTGTTGCTTTACCTCGCCACCTTGCTTCGCGCGTATGAGATCCGGCAATACCGCCGGATGCCTGAATACCGTGATTCCAGGCAATGGATGGTCTACCAGACGATCTACGCGGGATTGGCCGGCCTTTGCTGGGGTGCGGCTAGCGCGGCGATGCTGCCGCATCTTTCGATCATGCTGCAACTATTTGTACTGACCGTCTGCACCGTGGTGGCCGCAACGTCGGCATCTGAAGATTTTCTGCTGGTGATGCCGTCACGTGCATTCATCTTCGCCAGCATCATTCCCCCGACCCTTTGGCTGCTGACTGCGGACGACAGCCTCCACTGGGTACTTGCCGTCATGCTGGCCGCATTCATTACTGTATCGATCAAGCACGGCAACAAGAACAGCCGTATGTTCATTGAAGCACAGCATCTCCGCTTCCAGAACGAGTTCCTGGCCAAGGAACTTTCCCGGAAGCACGCCATGCTGGATCGGGCAAACAAATCGAAATCGCGATTCCTTGCGGCTGCCAGTCACGATCTGCGCCAGCCCGTGGCGGCGCTGATGATCTTCCTGGAACAACTGGAATTCGAACAGCAGCTGTCCGCGAATGGAAGGGGGGTGCTGGAGCATGCGCAGCAGGCGACTTCTTCCATGTGCAGCCTGCTGGACAGCCTGCTTGATATATCGAGGCTGGACGGCCAAGCCATCAGGAAAACGATCAGGCCATTCCCCATCCAGAAGTTGTTTGACGACATGGAAGACGAGTTCCTGCAGCTTGCGCAACATAAGGGGATCCGGTTGAAATTCTCGCCTTGCTCTGCAATCGTTGAAAGCGACAGGGTTTTGACGGGGCAGATCTTGCGCAATCTTGTTTCCAATGCGATCCGCTATACCCCTGAAGGACGCATTCTTGTCGGATGCCGCCACCGTCGGGGCATGCTCGCCATCGAAGTGCACGATACCGGCATCGGGATCGCCGAAGATCAGATCCCCAAGATATTCGACGAGTTCTACCAGGTCGACAATTCCGAGCGGGACCGGCAGCAGGGATTGGGGCTGGGCTTGTCCATCGTTGATCGCGCGGCACGATTGCTGGGGCATACCGTCACTCTGACTTCGCGCCTGGGGCTGGGATCTTCATTTGCATTAACGGTGCCGCTCGCGAAGGACGGTGTTGCGGGAGAGCCGCAAGCCCCGTTGCAGACAGCAAGGACACCCGCAATGGCTGGCCGGCTGGTTGCCGTCGTCGAGAATGAAAGCAGTATCCGCGCGGGAATGCGCGATCTCCTGCAATCATGGGGGTGCAGGGTGGTGCTTGCCGATTCTTTGGCGAACATGACCGAACAACTCGAATCCCTGGGCGAGGCAGTTGACATGATCATCTCGGATTTCGGACTGAGGGGCGGGACCAACGGCGTGGAAGCGATCGCCAGGATACGTGAACGATGGGGATCGGGATTGCCTGCCGTGCTGTTTACCGGCGACATCAGCAAGGAGACGCATGCCCTTGCCCGGAACGCGGGACTTTCGATCTTGTACAAGCCAGCAAAAGCGGAGGCGTTGTACGAAGCCATCGCGCATGCATTTGGCGGTTCTGATAGCCAGGAGCGCATCACCCGAATACCGGATTCAAGGGAAGAAATTGACGTGCAGGTGAAATGCGATGAATGACTCTGGCAAGGTGAGGATCCTGTTTTGCTGCATGGGCAATATCTGCCGTTCGCCGACTGCCGAAGCGGTGTTCCGGCACCATGTCGGGCAAGCGGGCCTGACGGAACACTTTCTCATCGATTCTGCCGGTACTCACGATTACCATATCGGCGATCCTCCCGATGCGCGCACGCAGCGTGCGGCAAAACAGCGCGGTTACGACATGAGCAATCTGCGCGGACGCCAGGTGGAAGCCGTGGACTTCGCCCGTTTTGATTATGTGCTGGCGATGGACGAAGCGAACCTCGATATTCTCAGGCGCCTGCGTCCCGGCGATGCACGAAGCCATCTTGGCCTGTTCCTGGAATTTGCGCAGCATCACGCTGAACGTGAGGTGCCCGATCCTTACTACGGAGGCTCTGACGGTTTCGAGCGCGTCCTGGATATGGTGGAGGATGCCGCGAACGGCCTGCTGCTGCACGTCCGGCAACGTCAACTTCAGGATCTGCCCTGAGCGCTTCTGTTAGAACGATTGTCCCAACTGCAGGTAAGCCTGCGTGCCGCTGGGATTATCCAGGCCGCGCGCGATGCCGAGCCTCAGCGGAAGCGGGAGGCGGTAATACACGATGACCTCGCCCAGCAGTTCGATCCCCACGCCGCGATAATATCTCGACCGCGGGCTGCCGTTGTCCCAGACGCTGCCTGCGTCCATGAAGGCCGAAGCCGAAAGGCGATTGATCCCGATGGGTGGGGACATCGCATGGCGGTCGATATCGGAAAGCGGTGTGCGCCATTCGATGCTGGCCATGCTGGTGTTCTGTCCGCGCAACGCGGCCTCGCTGCCGATATAGCCGCGTATGGGCAGGTTGCGCTGGTTGAGCATGGGCGCTTGTGTCAGGTCGTATTCCATTGCACCGCCCAGCTGGAATTGCTCGGTGGTGCCTTGTGCGCGGACTTCCGTCCACCTTCCACTGAGTACGGTGTCGCCGACAGGCAGGTATTCGCGCGTGTCGATGCGGGAGATATAACCGTCGTAAAAGCTGGTGAAGGGGCGGTAGCTCTCGTAGAGCAGGGTCGTGAGGTTTCCGCGATTGACGCCGTCGGCATACCAGTTGGTGTTGCGCGTGTCGTAGCGCAGGAAGGTCGCACCGACGCGCTCGTCCTGCGTGCGGGTAATGAGCCCCGGGACCTGCACATGGTCGGTAGTCTGCATGGCTGCACCGACGCCCAGATAGACGCTCCGCTGTATCCCCATCCAGGGCAGCATCGAGGCCCATTGTGCGCCGGTGGTGCGGTCGTACAGCGTGGTGGTCTGGCTGCTGCCGGAACCGGTCGATTGCCGCGCCCACAGGTTGCGCGAGACATTGAAGAAATGTTCGCCGAGGTAATCGTAGCTGAAACTGCCGATGGCTTCGTGCTGCGAGGTCTCCCACATCACGTCGGCAGTGTAGTTGTGCCAGCCCAAAGCGTCGCTGCCAAATGTGGATGCGCCATATGCGCTCAAGCCGCGATCCAGGAGCACGGATGGTAGCCATGTGCGCGGATACATCGAGTTCATGGCGTGGTAATTGCCCGGTTCGCCCAGTTGGTAAGTCGCGGGCGGTGTGTTGCCCTGCAGTACCGCGGTCTGGTTCGATACCGGAATTGCCTGCTGTGCGATCGGTGTGGCCGTCTGCATGCGCCGCAATTCCGTGCCGTTCGCGGCCAGCACACCCAGCACGACCGAACCATCCTGTGCGATGCCGCTGTGCGAGAGCACCGCCGTATAGGTATGGCTCAGGCGCGTCAATCCGGGCGTGCGGTCGCGGCGCGGCGCGGCGGAGCCGTCCGGTGCGGGAGCGACCGCATCACACCTCCTCCCGCAATCGGCTGGCTCTGCCAGTAACGTGTCGGAGGTGTAGCGCCAGAGATCGTAGATGCCGTCTTTCACGGCGATGAATTCCAGCGCGCCGCCGTCGCGTGCATAGCGTAGTCCGTGCAGCGGTGCGTTGTAGCTGAACAATACCCGCGGTGCACCGCCCGCGCTGTCGAATTCCAGCACTTGCCATGAGCCCGCCTGCTTGATGCCCAGCGCGATGCGCTTGCCGTCCGGGCTGGCGGCAAGGTCGATGGCTTCCACCTGGTCCGGTGTCCGGTAGAGCGTGCGCGCTTCGCTCCAGTCGTCCCCGTGCCGTTCCAGAATGCAAAGGGTGGAAACGCCGCCGTCCATGCGCAATGCGGCTATCCGGTCGCCCAGCCATACCGCGCGGCGGTAACGTCCGCAGGTGGTCTGTCGTTGCAGTCCGCCCGATGCACTCCAGGTGTAGAGGTCGTAGTAATAATTGAAGTTGCGGCAGATCTCAGGTTGCGCGATCAGCGCCGTGCCGTCGGCGCGCGTGTCGATGTAGGCGCCGGGATTCAGCTTGGCGAGCTCGCTCACCTTGCCTTGGGTATCGACGTGCACCAGCGACGGTTGCAGCCTCCCGTCGTCGACTGCTGCCAGCACGCCGTCGGCCGCGGGCGCCAGCGAGGCGATCTCGAATTTCGCCGGCAGTATCACATTGCTGTCGGCGCGCGGTGCGGTTTCAAGCGGTACTTCGCGTCGGCTCATCTGCTCCGCCAGGTCGGCGGTGAATTCGTCCCATAACTCATCCATGTGCTTGCCGGTCACCTCGACAGGATTGGTGTAAACACGCGGGACGATGTTGTTGCTGAAATTGTTGATGTAGTTGTAGATCGCATCCGGCCCGTATTTGCGCGACAGGAAGTCGTAGAAATACACCCCGTACAGGTATTGCTTGGATGTGGGCAGGGCGCGCCCGTCCGAGTTGATCTCGGACAGCGATTTGAAGCCCTGTTCGTGCTCTATGCGCATCCAGGCTTCGAATATCGGCCCCCTGAGCCGTCCCTTGCCGAGCTCGGGCGTGCTCTCGTTGTAGGTGGCGATACCCTCGATGGCCCAGTCCGGTTGCCACAGGTTGGGGAAGAGCAGCGGATTGCGCCCAAAGATGTGGCGCAACACGTTCGGGGCGCCGCGTACCTTGTCCAGATGAAAAGTATGCGTCAGTTCGTGGGTAAGGAGCATCTCGAGCCAGACGCTGTTGTCCAGCAGTTCGCCGTCGTTGGGCGGCGTGAGGAAGATCGCGCTCTCGTTGAACGGCAGCGGGGTGGAGTAACCGTTCGGGATATCGAATTCATCGAGCAGGATGATCTCTATCCTGCTGCCCGGTTCCCATTGCAGTTCCCGGCTCATGCGGGAATAGACGCGCTCGGCAATGTCCGCCACGCGCTCTGCCTGCGCACGCCGGGGCATTGCGTAATCGATGCGGAAATGTGTGCTGTCGGCACTTTGCCAGTCGCGTTCGGGATCCGGACCGAGCGCCGGGCCGATCGCGGCATGGGCGGGCGATAAGACGGCAAGAACAAAGAGCGCGGACAGGATACGAAGCATGATGTGCGTTACCCCAAAATAAAAAAGCGCACGGCATGCCGTGCGCTTTTATTATCCGACAAACCGCTCAGTTTGGCGTGTGAGTTTCCACCTGTTGCAGCGGTTCGCTGTTCTCGATGGTGTATATCTCACGCTGGCGCTGACGGCGACGCGGGGCATTTTCGCGGCTTTCCTGTACCGGCGCGATGCTGGCTGCCTTGTTCGGATCGGTTTCGATCAGGGTCAGGCCGCTGCTGCCCAGATCGACTGGCGGCATGGCTTGGGCGGCAGTAGCAACGGATTTCGCTGCTTGCACTTGCGGCGCAGGTTGCGGGACCGCTTCCATCTTTGGCGCTTGAGAAGATTGTGCAGGATGGGACACAACTTCGGTCGGCACCGCCTTCTTCATCGATTCCTTCATTGAGTCAGGATAGGCGATGTACTCGGTCGGCTTCGCGCGCTGAACGGGAGCCGGTGCCGCGGCGGCAGCAACTTCGCTGCCTGCAGGCATGGCGACTTGTTCGTTCGTTTGAACTGCAACGCCCTCGCCGGACGGGGCCGCCACTTGTTGCTCACGACGCTCGCGTTCGCGACGACCGCCGCGACGGCCGCGCTTCCGACCTTCGCGGTTGCCGCTTCCTTCTTCGCCTTGTTCGCCTGCAACGACAGGTTTCGGCGTTTCCAGTGCGGGCTTGTCGACGTTAGCAGGACGCGGTTGGCGCGGCTGCTGCGGTTGACGCTCGCCGCGAGATTCCTGCTGTTCTTTCGGTTCCCTGTTGTCTGCGCGCGGAGCATCGTCACGATCGCGGCGTTGCTTGTTGCCGCCTTCGTTGCGATCGCGACGCGGCTTGTTGCCGCTGCCTTCGTTGCGTTCGCCGCGTTCATTCCGGTCGCCACGCTCACCGCGTTCGCGGCGAGGATTCTGGCGTCCCGCCTTGGCCGGTGCAGCGGGTTTGACAGGCTCGCTTTCACCACCCAGCGATTTGAACCAGCCGACCAGACTGCCGAACAGGCTTGTTTTCGCCTCTTCCTTGACTGCATGTTTGGGGGCGGGTTGTGCCGGGGTGATGCCGCGCACCGCTGCTTGCGGACGCTGTGCCTTGATTTCCTGCGCTGTGGCCGCTATCACCGGCTTGACCTCTTCGGGTTTTTCCACGAGCTTGTAGCTGGCTTGCAGATGGTCGGCAGTGATGTCGTCCTGGCGCAGGCGGGTGACCGTGTAATGCGGCGTTTCCATGTGCGGATTGGGGATGAGCACCACGCTGATCTTGAAGCGCGATTCGATGCGGTGGATGTCCGAGCGCTTCTCGTTGAGCAGGAAGGTGGCAACGTCCACCGGTACCTGCGCGTGGATGGCGGCGCTGCTGTCTTTCATCGCTTCTTCCTGGATGATGCGCAGGATGTTCAGGGCGGAAGACTCCGTGCCGCGGATATGGCCTATGCCGTTACAGCGAGGGCAGGTGGTGTGGTTGCCTTCTTCCAGGCTCGGCGCCAGGCGTTGGCGCGACAGTTCCAGCAAGCCGAAACGCGAGATCTTGGCGGTCTGGATGCGGGCGCGGTCGAAGTGCAGGGCATCGCGCAAACGGTTTTCCACTTCGCGCTGATTCTTGCTCGATTCCATGTCGATGAAGTCGATGACGATCAGGCCACCCAGGTCGCGCAGACGCAACTGGCGGGCGATCTCATCCGCCGCCTCCAGATTGGTGTGGTACGCGGTAGTCTCGATATCGCCGCCGCGGGTGGAACGCGCGGAGTTGATGTCGATGGCCGTGAGCGCTTCGGTGTGGTCGATCACGATGGCACCGCCGGACGGCAGGTTCACCTGACGGGCATGTGCGGATTCGATCTGGTGTTCGATCTGGAAGCGGGAGAACAACGGTACATCGTCGTGGTAACGCTTGATGCGGTCGACATGGTCCGGCATCACCGTGCTCATGAATGCCTGGGCCTGATGATAGATATCGTCGGTATCGATCAGGATCTCGCCAATCTCGGGATTGAAGTAGTCGCGGATGGCACGCACGACGAGGCTGCTTTCCAGATAGATCAGCGAAGGTGCTTTTTCTGTCTTGGCAGCGCCTTCGATGGCGTCCCACAACTGCTTGAGGTAGTTCAGGTCCCACTGCAACTCTTCCAGGTTGCGGCCGATACCGGCAGTACGGGCGATGATGCTCATGCCTTGCGGCACTTCCATCTGTGCCAGCACGTCGCGCAGTTCGTTGCGGTCTTCGCCTTCGATGCGGCGAGAGACACCGCCGCCGTTCGGGTTGTTCGGCATCAGCACGATATAGCGGCCTGCCAGACTTATATAGGTGGTGAGCGCCGCGCCCTTGTTGCCGCGCTCGTCCTTTTCCACCTGTACCAGCAGTTCCTGGCCTTCCTTCAGCGCTTCCTTGATGGATGGGCGGCTGCCGGCACCCGCGCTGTAATACTGCGGGGATACTTCCTTGAAGGGGAGGAAACCGTGGCGGGTACCGCCGTATTCGACGAAACAGGCTTCGAGGCTGGGCTCGATGCGGGTGATGACGGCTTTGTAGATGTTGCTCTTGCGTTGCTCTTTACCGGCGGTTTCAATGTCGAGGTCAACGAGTTTTTGACCATCAACAATGGCGACGCGGAGTTCTTCCGGCTGCGTCGCATTGAATAACATGCGTTTCATATTTTTCTCCCGCGCTCTTACACGGGCAGGACAAAGCTACGCGCCGCTTGGCGCGCGAGAATTTGGGTCGTGCAAACTGTTAAGTGAGTTGTAATGACGACGGTGGTTCAAAATTATTATTCTCGTTTTAGCTTGTCTGTATCTGCATGTTGCCAATAATTTAAAGAGGGCAACACGCCAAAATTTATCTGCTTTGGTGCTTAGAGCGCGCAAATCAATTACCATCACTGCTTGTCTCCGGTGAGTGAGATAACCGGGCGGGGCTGCTTCGTAGGCGGCTTGATTGCCTGCCTTAGGTTGGACGGGAAAATCATGTATCCCGTTTCACGAAGGCGCACACGCGAGAGCGGAGTATATTCAAAATGAGTGGTTTGAGCAAAGAATCCGTAAGTTGGGTCGAAATCGACGAGGGCAGCGAGGGGCAACGCATCGATAACTTCTTGTTTCGTTACCTGAAAGGTGTACCCAAGAGCCATGTCTACCGCATCCTGCGCGGCGAAGTGCGGGTGAACAAAAAACGCATCGACCAGACCTATCGCCTGCAATTGGGCGATTTGTTGCGCATCCCGCCCATTCGCGTGGCGGAAAAGCCCGAAAGCGAGTACGTCCCGGCGACCGAATTCCCTGTTTTGTATGAGGATGATGCGATTCTGGCCATCAACAAGCCCGCCGGCACAGCGGTTCATGGCGGGAGCGGGGTGAGTTTCGGCGTCATCGAGCAATTGCGCAGCGCGCGTCCGCAAGCCAAATTTCTGGAACTTGTGCACAGATTGGACCGTGAAACCTCAGGGGTATTGCTGGTGGCCAAGAAGCGTTCCGCCCTGACCGGCATGCACGAGATCATGCGCGAGGGGAACAGCGACAAGCGCTATTTCGCGCTGGTTCTGGGACAGTGGAAGAACGCGAAACAGCATGTGAAGCTGGCGCTGCACAAGTTCGACACACCGCAGGGCGAAAAACGGGTGATGGTGCGCGAGGACGGGCAGGCGTCGCATACCATCTTTACCCTGCTCAAGAGCTGGCCGGAATTCAGCCTGCTGGAAGCGCAGCTCAAGACCGGGCGTACCCACCAGATTCGCGTGCACACCTCGCACTTGGGCTTTCCCATTGCGGGCGACGACAAGTACGGCGACTTTGCTCGCAACAAGGAACTGATGAAGCGGGGACTGAAACGCATGTTCCTGCATGCCCATTCGATCTCTTTCAACCATCCGCTGACGGGCGAGCCGCTGAATATCGTTGCACCGTTACCCCCTGAATTGCAGAGCTTTCTGAACAAGCTGGATGCCGCCGCTGCCTAAGTTTTAGGCAATCCTTGCCGATAACAGGGTTGCAGGCCGTTTGTGTGGTCGCGAGGAGGTGTTATGCGCTATGTGCCCAGTGTTTCGTCAACGACGGCGAGTCCGACGACCCGCCAGGTGAAGGGGCTGTCCGCGGCGCAAGCGGTGAAACCGGTGTTTCCTCGCGAGCAACCCGACCTTCCCCATGTCGAGCCGCACGAGGTTCATCGGGAACCCGTGCGTCCGGTCGCGCAGCAACAGCATCGTACAGTTGCCTTCGAAGACCGTCGCAAAGCCTGTCGCCGCGTCAGCCACCTGCCCGTGCTGATCGAGCTGCGATCGGGTATAGATCGCCGCCGTCACAATCTGCGCGAGGGCGATACGACTGAACACATCGACGAGACCGCGTAACGGGCTGCTAGCGTTTGCGCGCCAGGTATACCGTGACTTCTTCCCGGTCATGGTAGAGCTGCTTGGCTTCCAATTGGTAACGGATACCTTTGTTGTTGAGTGCGGTGCGTATGCTGTTGAGCGCATCGTTGAGGGCGGCAACGCGTTTTTTCATCGGCAGCTTGAGGTTGAAAATGGCGCGTTGGGTGTAGCCGCCGATGAACCATTCGGTCATCAAGGTGGCGACACGCTGCGGTTGTTCCACCATGTCGCACACCAGCCAGTCCACCGGGCGCTGCGGACGGAAGCGGAAGCCGTCCTCGCGCAGATGCCTGATGGAAGGATGGCCTGCCGCAGCCCCTTTGAGCGGGCCGTTATCCACGGCGGTGACTTTCAATCCGCGCTGCACCAGTTGCCAGGTCCAACCGCCGGGTGCGGCGCCGAGGTCGATCGCCGTCATGCCCGGTTTCAGCCATAGCGCCTGTTCCTTTTTGTCGAGGAACACCTCGAACGCTTCCGCGAGTTTGAGATAGGAGCGGCTAGGCGCATCGCTCGCCATGCTGACGCGCTGGATGCCGTTGAGTGCAGCCGAGCTGTTATGCGGATCGGCGGTGGCGATCAGGGCGCGTTGGTTGTCGGGAAAAAAGATGTGCAGGCGAGGAGAAATATCCGTTCGCTCTGAGCCTGTCGAAGGGTGAATACCCGACGCATCCGCCAACCTTCCTTGTACTCGCAACGCCTCTTCCAGAAGGGGCTGAAAACGCCGTGTGAAGCCGGACAGCGTTTTGCCCTCATTGGTGTCCGGCACTTCCAGGTACAAGGCGCTAAACCGTTCGAGCGATACGGGTATCGCTGCCAGCAGAGGTGTAAGCCGATCGCGTTCCGGCAAATCGCTTACTTCCGCATGCAAGCTGAGCAATTGGCGTGCAAAGGCCAATTGCCTGTAAGCCAGCCGTGGCTTGCCTTGCAGCACGACATAGCCGCTGTTCTCGGTCGTTTCGACAGGCTTGGCCTGGGTTTCTTCCACGCAATCGCGTTCGAAGCCGGGACGACAATAAATTAGCCAACTGGGTAAGGTGTTCATGGCGCGGCATGGTAGGGATTACCGCGGTGATGGGCAAGCGAAATGGTAGAATCCGCGCCTATTTTATTTTGGCGGTACAGATGGCAAAACGTTACGACTTGATTGTGTTCGACTGGGACGGCACGGTGATGGACTCGACGGCGATCATCGCAGGATCGATCCAGGCTGCCTGCCGCGACCTGAAATTGCCGGTGCCGGACGACGAAACGGCACGTCATGTGATCGGTCTGGGGCTGGTGCAAGCCTTGCGCCATGCCGTTCCCGATGCGCCGGAAGAGATGTATGAGCCGCTGGTTGCACGCTACCGCCATCACTTTCTGTCGCAGAATGAATCGATCCCGTTGTTCGACCAGGCAAGGGAGACCATCATCGAGTTGCATGGCGCAGGCTACAGGCTTGCGGTGGCGACAGGCAAGAATCGCAACGGTCTGGACCATGCCCTTGAATCCACCCATATGGGCGAGTATTTCCATGCCACGCGCACGGCAGACCGGACATTCTCCAAGCCGCACCCGGCGATGCTGCTGGAGATCATGGATGAACTGGACGTGCCACCGGAACGCACCCTGATGATCGGCGATACCACGCATGACCTGCAGATGGCGATCAACGCCGGGGTGGATGCAGTGGGTGTAACACACGGCGCGCATCCTGAGGATCAATTGCGCGAATTGAAACCGATCGCCCTGCTTGATGATTTTGTTGAACTGAGAGAGTGGTTCAGGGTCAACGCATAACGAATCTATCGAAGGAGTTTTAATTTATGTCAGAAGAAAACAACAACTGGGAACGCGGCGTACTGGAAAAACTGGCGTTATCCGCCGTTCAGGAGCAGCGCCGTGCCCGGCACTGGGGAATCTTCTTCAAGGTGCTTGGTTTCGGATATCTGTTCTTCATACTCTTTTTGGTCATGGGATGGATGGGCGACAAGGTTGACGGTTCTCTGTCAGGCAAGCATACGGCTCTGATTGAACTGACCGGTGTCATTTCAGCCGACAGCAATGCGAATGCAGACAACCTGATCGGCAGTTTGCAGGATGCATACAAGGACAAAAACACCGCAGCCGTGATTCTGCGTTGCAACAGTCCCGGCGGCAGTCCGGTACAGGCCGGGTTGGTGAATGACGAGATGCGCCGTCTGCGCGCCCTGCATCCGGATATTCCTTTGTATGTGGTGGTGGAAGACATGTGTGCCTCCGGCGGCTATTACATCGCTGCTGCGGCCGACAAGATCTACGTCAACAAGGCCAGTATCGTCGGTTCCATCGGGGTGCTGATGGATGGTTTTGGATTCACCGGCACCATGCAGAAGCTGGGTGTGGAGCGCCGCCTGATGACCGCGGGCAAGAACAAGGGGTTCATGGATCCGTTTTCGCCGCTCAATCCCAAACAGGAAGAATTCACCAGGAATATGCTGGAAGACATACACCAGCAATTCATCGACGTGGTGAAGCAAGGGCGCGGAAAGCGCCTGAAAGAGACCGAGGATACATTCAGCGGCTTGTTCTGGACGGGCGACAAGGCCGTTCAGATGGGCCTGGCCGATGATATCGGCAGTGTGGACTCGGTGGCACGCGACGTGATCAAAGTGGAGAACGTCGTGGACTTCACCACGCATGAAGGTCTTGCAGACCGCCTGGCCAAGAAGTTCGGCGCCGGAGTGGCGAGCATGTTCCCCGGCTTCGGTGCCCAGGTCGGCGGTGTAACGCTACGCTGATGAAGCGACTAGCCATCCCACTGAGCAACCAGAGAACGGTTGACTAGTGGTTGGTTATAGTTCTGCCAGCAATGCATCGAGGCTGCTGATCGGCGGCAGGCATTGTGTGCCGCGACACAGCCATGCGGTCGTTGTTGCAGCACGCGGTTTATGCAACGGGGCCGGCAAATCGGTTTCATTACCGGTCATTTCGATGATCATCAGTTCCGGTGCATACTTCGCCGCCACAGCCGCCCGCCAGGCGGCTGTCTCATTTTTCGCGCCGCATAACACCAGCATGGAAGGCGGTTGCATCGCTTCACCCAGCGCGGTGCACAGGCTGCTGAACTGGCCGGCTGCCCTTTGCATCAACGGGAAAAAAAGTTTCAGGCAACGCTCGGCTGCTTCGATATAGCGCATATCGCCCGTCAACTCCGCCAGCCGCAGCAATCCCCGTGCCGCGATGCCGTTGCCGGACGGGATGGCATCGTCCTGGCCGGACTTGTTGCGCTGGATCAGCGCTTCGTGGTCATGGCTGGTGAAGAAGAAACCGCCGTTCTCGGTGTCCTCGAAACGGGCCAGCAGCGCATCGGCGAGATGTATGGCAAAGGCCATGTCAGTGGCGCGATATTCCGTTTGCAGCAATTCCAGCGCTGCATTCAGCAAGAACGCATGGTCGTCCAGGTAGGCGTTCAGGTGTGTCTTGCCATCCTTGTGCGTGGCGAGCAGCTTGCCGTTCTGCCACAGCGTGCCGCGCACGAAATCCATCGCCTGCTGCGCGGACCGTAACCAGTCGGTGCGGTTGAAGGTACGCGCCGCCTTCGCCATGCCGCCTGTCATCAATCCGTTCCAGCTGCCGAGTATCTTTTCGTCGCGACCGGGGCGGATGCGCCGTTCGCGCGCCGCAAACATTTTTGCCTGTGCCGAGGCGAGTCGTGCGGACGCCTGTTCTGCGCTGGTGTTCAGCTGCTGCGCGATCACGGCCAACGGTTGGGTCACGCGCAGGTTCCAGCTTCGATCCTCGAAGTTGGGTGTGCTGTCCAGGCCGTAATACGGCTTCACGAGTGCGTATTCGTCGGCGCTCAGCAGGTCGCGGATCTCGTCGCGCTGCCACACATAGAACTTGCCTTCCTCATGTTCCGAGTCGGCATCCATCGAAGCGTAATAGCCGCGTCCAATCCCAATCTCGAGTAGCGACTCGTTTGCTCCCTCGCCCGCTTGCGGGAGATAACCAGCGACTTGCCCGCTTGCGGGATTAGTCGAATGGCTAGTTGTTATATCAGGGTTGGGGTGAGGGGAACGGGCATGCCCGTTCGGTGATTGCATCTCGCGCATCACCCACCCTGCAGTCTGTTCCGCCACATGGGCGAAGAATGGGTCATGGCTGCTCAGCCAGGCGTCGCAATACAGGCCGAGCATCAGGCCGTTGTCATACAGCATCTTCTCGAAATGCGGAATGTCCCAGTGTGCATCCACGCTATAGCGGCAGAAACCGCCGCCGAGCTGATCGTACAGGCCGCCCAGCGCCATCTGCTGCAGGGTGAACAGGGCCGTATGGCGGGTCCGGTCGTCGTGCTTGGCATGTGCCTGGCGCAGCAGCAGATCCAGTTCGGCGGGATGCAGGAACTTGGGGGCGCCGCCGAAGCCGCCGTTCACCGGGTCGAAATCCTGATTGTGCTGCTGCACCGCCAGGGCGATCGGGGCTGCGTCGAGTGCGATGTCCGTCGCGCCTTTCTCGGGCTGCCAGGTGGCTAGTTGGGCGATGAGCTGCTTGCCCTGGGCTGACAGCTCGCCGCGTTTCTCCCGGTAGACTTTGGCGATGCGATTCAACAGATCCGGAAATCCGGGCAGGCCGTAGCGAGCCTGTTTCGGGAAATAGGTGCCGCTATAGAACGGCGTGCCGTCCGGCTCAAGGAACATGGTCAGCGGCCAGCCGCCGCTGCGTTGTGCGAGCAGGTAGTGTGCGTTCTGGTAAATCTGGTCCAGGTCGGGACGTTCCTCCCTGTCCACCTTGATATTGACGAAGTGTTCGTTCATCACGGCGGCGACCGCTTCATCCTCGAACGACTCGTGCGCCATCACGTGGCACCAGTGGCAGGCGGAATAGCCGATCGAAAGCAGGATAGGCTTGCCCAGATCGCGTGCGAGCTTCAAGGTCTCTGCATTCCAGGGATGCCAGTCCACCGGGTTGTCGGCGTGCTGCAACAGGTAGGGGCTGGTTTCGTGCGAAAGATGATTGGGCATCAGCGCAGTAGGGGCAATAACGATTTCAGGATGTGACGCATGATACGCGGTTGCGCTTCTGCATTCGGATGCAGGTTGTCGGCCTGAAACTGCTCCGGCGGAATATCTTTCAGCATGAAAGGAACAAGAGCGATGTCGTGCTTCCTTGACAGTCTGGGGTAGAGTGCACGGAATTGCCTGGTGTAGTCCAGGCCGTAGTTGGGCGGCAACTGGAGGCCAAGCAGCAATATCCTGGCATGCGCTTGCTGCACCTGTTCAATGATGCTGTCCAGGTTCTTTTCCATCTCTGCGATGGTGCCGCCTCGCAGCCCGTCGTTCGCCCCCAATTCCAGGATCACCAGGACGGGATGATGTTCCTGCATGGCCTTGCCGATGCGGCGCAGGCCGCCAGAGGTCGTTTCGCCGCTGATGCTGGCATTCACGACCTCGAACTGCGGGTGGCTTTTTTTCAGCTCGATCTGCAATAAATTCACCCATGAATCGTCTCGTGCTATACCGTACCCGGCTGATAAACTGTCGCCGAACACCAGGATGTTCTTCGCGGCCTGCGCGCAGGCGGGCAGCACCAGTGCGGCGACAAGCAATGCGATTTTAAGAAAGGTCTTCATGGCGTCGATTGTGCAAGCAGTAGGTCTCACCAAGCAAGTGTTAAGTGGCGATCAGCCGCTCGTTATCCTGCACGACGTCAGTTTCGAGGTGGAAACGGGTGAGAGCCTCGCGATTGTCGGCGCATCGGGTTCGGGCAAATCCACCTTGCTCGGTCTTCTGGCCGGACTGGATGTCCCGACCAGCGGCAAGGTATTGCTGCATGGTACCGATCTGTTCGAGATGGATGAGGATGGACGTGCGAGATTACGCGGCGAACTGGCGGGTTTCGTGTTCCAGTCCTTCCAGTTGCTGCCCGCGCTGAATGCGCTGGAGAACGTGATGCTGCCGCTGGAACTGGCCGGTGCAAAAGACGCGCGTCGCCGTGCCGAGATATCGTTGCAGCAGGTTGGCTTGAGCGCACGCGCCCACCACCTCCCCAAACATCTCTCCGGCGGAGAACAGCAGCGCGTGGCGCTGGCGCGCGCTTTCGTCACCCAGCCCAAAATACTTTTTGCCGACGAACCCACCGGCAACCTCGACGCGGCCACCGGTAGTCAAGTCATCGAACTGATGCTGGAGCTTAATCGTGTGCAGGGCACGACGCTGATTCTGGTCACGCACGACGAAGCGTTGGCGCGGCGTTGCGGGAAGCAGTTGAGGCTGGCTGCGGGGAGGGTGGCGCAGTGAGCCTCCTTCGCCTATCCCTCAACCTCCTGCGCCGCGACTGGCGCGCCGGGGAGTGGCGCGTATTGTTGCTGGCGCTGGTGTTGGCGGTGGGCAGCCTGGCCACCGTGGGCCTGTTCGCCGACCGTGTGAGGCAGGCGCTGCAGCAGCAGGCCCAGAACCTGATCGGTGCCGATCTGCGCATCACCTCGACGCGGCCGTTTCCCCCCGAATATCGCGAAATGGCGCAGAAGCGCGGCTTGCGAGTGTTGGAGAGTCGTACATTCCCCAGCATGGTGTCGCACCGCGATCAAGTGTTGTTGAGCGAGATACAGTCTGTGGAGCCGGGTTATCCGCTACGCGGCAAGATCGAGATCGACGATGGCACGGCGCATGTGGCGCAGGCGATCCCGGCACGCGGCACGGTTTGGATGGATGAACGATTGCTGCGCCGTCTCGATATGAAAATCGGGGAGGAAGCGGGGATCGGCTCACTGCGTTTTATGGTGACGGCGCGCATCGTGAAGGACATCGACCAGTCCATCGGTTTCGCCAGTTTTGCGCCTCGCGCGTTGATGAACGACGCCGACCTGGCTTCTACTGGCCTGCTGCAGGAAGGCAGCCGCATCTCATATCGGCTGATGATTGCGGGAGAGGCGAAGCAGGTGATTGCGCTGCGCGCAGCACTTCAAGACAAACTTTCCGGCAATGAAAAGATGGAAGACGTGCGCGATGCGCGCCCCGAGATACGCACGGCGCTGGAACGTGCCGAGCATTTCCTTGGCCTAGCCGCATTGACTGCTGCCATTCTGGCAGGCGCTGCGATGGCGCTGGCGGCGCGGCGCTTTGTGCTGCGCCATCTGGACGGCTGCGCGGTGATGCGTTGCCTCGGTGCCCAGCAAGGGCAGGTGCTGTGGCTGTTCCTGTATCAATTCATCCTGCTTGGCGTGGTCTCGGTGCTTCTCGGCGGTTTGATGGGCTATGTCACGCAAGCGGGGTTGGTCGAGAGCATCCCTTCCATGCGCGAGGCAGGCTTGCCGCAACCCGGCGTGCTGCCGCTGCTCAAGGCTGCAGTCAGCGGCTTTGCTTTGTTGCTCGGTTTCGCCTTCCTGCCCCTGCTGCAATTGCGCAAGGTATCGCCGCTGCGCGTGCTGCGCCGCGAGATGGATTCACCGGAAGCCAGCGGCTGGCTGATTTATGGCCTTGCGTTGTTGGTGTTGGCAGGACTGTTCTTGTGGCATGCGGGCTCGCTGAAACTGGGTTTGGCGGTATTGGGAGGTTTGCTGGCGGGGCTGCTGGTGTTCGGCGGACTGGCCTGGGTGCTGCTTCATGGTTTGGCGCGCAATGCATATTTCTTTCAATCGCATTGGCGGCATGCATTCAACAACCTCGCGCGGCACGGACGCAGTGCGGCGATACAGGTGGTGGCATTGAGTCTGGGCGGCATGGCCTTGCTGGTGCTGACTATGGTGCGCGCCGATTTGATGGAAAGCTGGCAGGGCAAGCTGCCGCCGGATACGCCGAACCGCTTTGTGGTGAACATTCAGCCCGACCAGATCCAGCCGGTGCAGGATTTCTTTGTCCACCGGGCGTTGCCGATACCTGAGTTGCAGCCCATGGTGCGCGGCAGGCTGATCGCCATCAACGACCGCACGATCAATGGCAACAGCTACCCCGATCCGCGTGCCCAGGCACTGGTGGATCGCGAGTTCAATCTCTCCTACATGGAACGGTTGCCGGCCTGGAACGAACTGGTGAGCGGGAAGTGGTGGACCGAGAGGAGGAATGGGCAATTGTCGGTGGAGGAAGGCATCGCCAAGACGCTGGGCATCCGTCTCGGGGACATGCTCACCTATGATGTGGCCGGTAGCACATTTACCGCGAAAGTCACCAGCCTGCGCAAGGTGCAATGGGATTCGATGAAGGTGAATTTCTTCGTCATCGCCACGCCGGAGCTACTCAGGGATTTTTCGGCCAGCTACCTGGGCAGTTTCTACCTGCCGCCGGACAAGGTGCGCGCGGGCGACGAGTTGTCACGCGAATTCCCCAACTTGCTGCTGGTCGACACCGGCGCGGTGATCGCCCAGGTGCGCAACATCATGGATCAGATCGCACAGACGGTAAGCGCGGTGTTCCTGTTCACGTTGCTCTCCGGCCTTGCAGTATTGTATGCCGCATTGCTTGCTACCCAGGACGAGCGCAGCCATGAGGCGGCTATCCTGCGCACGCTGGGGGCTGACAGCCGCTATCTGAGGCGTTTGCACTTGTCCGAGTTCGCCGTGCTGGGCGGTTTGAGCGGCCTGTTCGCGGCGGCGGGCGCGGTGCTGCTCGGCTGGGTGCTGGCGCGTTTCGTACTGGATATCCCTTACCGGACAGATGTTTCCATCTGGTTCATCGGTGCCGGCGGCGGCATGGCGGTGGTGATGCTGGCCGGGTGGCTAGCGACCCGGCGGCTGGTTTTACGCCCGCCGTTACGCATTCTCGCGGCGGATTAATGGCTTAGCGCTTGACGCGGCGCTGAATATCCCTATAATGCGCCCCTCCCTGAAAAAGGGAGTTTTTGACCTTGCTCCACCGTCCATTAATGTCGGGGGGCTTTAATCCACAAGGAGATGTAATGCGACACTACGAAATCGTATTTATCGTGCATCCCGATCAGAGCGAGCAAGTGCCCGCGATGGTCGAGCGTTATCGCACACTGGTGACCAGCAAGAACGGTCATATCCACCGTCTGGAAGACTGGGGCCGCCGCCAGCTGGCTTACCCGATCCAGAAGATCCACAAAGCACATTACGTGCTGATGAACATTGAAGTCGACCAGCCCACGCTGGACGAACTGGAACACGCATTCAAGTTCAACGACGCCGTGTTGCGCCATCTGACCATCAAGACCAAGGCTGCAGTCGTTACGCCTTCCGCCATGATGAAGGAAGAGAAGTCGCGTTCGTTCAACAGCGATTCCGCAGCACCTGCGCCGGCAGCAGAAGCAGCAGCTCCGGCAGCGTAAGAAGGATTGAGCAGCAACCGTTGTGTGATTGAAGGGGAAGTGATCGAGTCGGAAGGCTTGAGATACACCCCGGCGGGATTGGCGAGAGTGGCGTTCAAATTGCGTCACACCTCGATGCAGCAGGAAGCAGGGATGCAACGCCAGGTTCAGTGTGATGTTCCGGCACTGGCACTGGGCGAAGCGGCACAGCAAGTCAGCCGTTTGCAACCCGGTCAGATGGTGAAAGCCGAAGGTTTCCTTGCACAGCGCAGCCTGAAGATCGCACAACTGGTTTTGCACATTGATAACGTTACATTGAGATAGAGGAGCACAACATGGCTCGTGTATTTAAAAAGAAAGATGACAAGAAGAACAGTGCTTCGCGTCAATTGTTCAAGCGCCGCAAGTTCTGCCGTTTCACCGCCGAGAAGATCGCGGAAGTGGACTACAAGGATCTCAACATCCTGAAGGAAATGGTCTCCGAGAACGGCAAGCTGATCCCGGCACGTATTACCGGTACCAAGACGCGCTTCCAGCGTCAGCTGAGCGTGGCCGTGAAACGCGCGCGCTTCCTGGCGTTGCTGCCCTACACTGATTTGCACTAAGGAGTAGATCATGCAAGTGATTCTGATGGAGAAAGTGATCAACCTCGGCCAGTTGGGCGATGTGGTCAAAGTAAAGAACGGTTTCGCGCGTAACTTCCTCATCCCGCAGGGCAAAGCCAAGCGTGCGACGGAAAACAACGTGGCGGATTTCGCTGCACGCCGCGCCGAACTGGAAGCGGCTGAAGCAGCCAAACTGGCCGATGCACAGGCTCGCGGCGCCAAGCTGGAAGGCTTGACCGTGCAGATCGTGCAAAAGGCAGGTGTGGACGGCAAGCTGTTCGGTTCCGTGACCAATGCGGACATCGCGGTAGCGCTGGAAGCGCAAGGCCACAAGGTCGAAAAGAGCCAGGTACGTATGGCTACCGGTCACCTGAAGCAGATCGGCGATCATCCGGTCAGCATCTCGCTGCATCCGGACGTGGTTGCAAACGTGACAGTGACAGTGGTGGGCGAGCAGTAATCCAGCGTTGTCATGCGGTTATGAAAAAGGGCTGGGAACAGCCCTTTTTTGTTGTCTGAAAAGTGTAGAATCACCCTCCCGAAATTTGCGGTTACTCCATGCAAAATTTTTCCGTTCCCGTTGCAGATTCCCAGCTCGAATCCTTGAAGCTTCCCCCGCATTCCGTCGAGGCGGAACAGTCGGTGCTGGGCGGCATCCTGCTGGATACCAGTGCGTGGGACAAGGTTGCCGATCTGTTGAGCGAGAGCGATTTCTACCGCAACGAGCACCGCCTGATATGGCGTCACATCGGGCGCCTGACCGAACGTGCCCAGCCGGTTGACGTCATCACGGTGGCGGAATCACTGGAGAGCAATGCCGAACTTGAGAAAGCGGGCGGTCTGGTGTATCTGGGCACACTGGCACAGAACGTGCCTTCTGCAGCCAACATCCGCCGTTATGCCGAGATCGTGCGCGAGCGCGCCATCATGCGCAAGCTGGTGGAAGTGGGCAGCGAGATCGCGACCAGCGCCTACAATCCGGGGGGGCGCTCGGCGGGACAGTTGCTGGATGAGGCAGAAAGCCGCGTGCTTGAGATCAATGAAGAGGGCGAGCGCGGCAGCCAGGGCTTTGTTGCGATGCCGCCGCTGTTGACCCAGGTGGTGGAGCGCATCGAGACGCTGTATGGACGGGACAACGCCAGCGACGTGACCGGTACGGCGACCGGCTTTACCGATCTGGATCGCATGACTTCCGGTCTGCAGCCCGGAGATCTGGTCATCGTCGCGGGGCGCCCCAGTATGGGCAAGACCGCGTTCTCCATCAACATCGGGGAGAATGTGGCTTTGGAAGGCAAGCCGGTAGCGATCTTCAGTATGGAAATGGGAGGCGCGCAACTTGCGATGCGTATGATCGGCTCGGTGGGGCGGCTTAATCAGCACACCTTGCGTACCGGCAAGCTGGAAGACGAAGACTGGTCGCGCATGACCCATGCCCTGGGCCTGCTTAACGACGCGCCGATCTTTATCGACGAGACTCCCGGCCTGAACGCGCTGGAATTACGTTCCCGCGCGCGCAGGCTGCACCGGCAGAATAACGGCCTCGGCCTGGTGATTATCGACTATATCCAGCTCATGTCGTCGCCTTCCGGCAAGGCGAGCGAGAACCGCGCGACCGAGATTTCAGAGATATCCCGCTCGCTCAAATCCCTGGCCAAGGAATTGCACGTGCCGGTGATCGCGCTGTCACAGCTCAACCGCAGCCTGGAGCAACGCCCCAACAAACGTCCGGTGATGTCCGACCTGCGCGAATCCGGCGCTATCGAACAGGATGCCGACCTGATCCTGTTCATCTACCGCGACGAAGTCTACAACCCGGAATCGCAGGACAAAGGCACGGCCGAGATCATCATCGGCAAGCAGCGTAACGGCCCGATCGGTACTGTAAGACTTACCTTCCGTGGCGAGTACACAAGATTTGAAAGTTACGCATCAGGTCAATACTGATTAAAGGCGTAACTTCGGCGGAGGCTTACCTGCCGCGACAGGTTATGCCGCAACCAAAGTTACGCCTCCGGTCAATATTGATCAAAGGCGCAATTTCGCCGAGAGGCTCCCGTACCCGCAATAATTTCTTGGCGCTCCGAACCTGTTCGGTTACAATGCGCGGCCTTTTACAGGCGCGTAGCTCAGCTGGTTAGAGCACCACCTTGACATGGTGGGGGTCGTTGGTTCGAGTCCAATCGCGCCTACCAATTTAATCCTTACTTCTCCTTAACGAACAAACATAGAGAAGTCCCATGTTTACATTAAGTCTGCATGGAGAAGAAGGTACCCAGGCCCTGCTGCAATCGGGCTATTCGTATTGCCTCGTCGTCCGTTCGGAATCCCAGCGATCCGCGCTGCTCCAGAATCTGGGCGAGCAGCCGGGTGTGGTCATCGTGCCGCACAACGGCGGCTTGATCAGCAACCTGCGCGTGTGGGAGAACATCATCCTGCCGGTGCAGTATCATGGCATCGAAGTCGCAGGCAAGCCTGAAGATCTCGTGGCCCAGTTGCTTGTCCAGTGCGGTGTGCAAGACGAGAGCGCCGTGTCCGAACTGTTGCTTAAGTTGCCCGATCAATTGTCGCTATACGAAAAGAGACTGGCCGGATTCGTGCGAGCCATGCTGATGGCGCCGGAACTGGTCATCTACGATTCCATGAACGAGGGACTGTCGCGCAAGGAGTTGGCGCGCGTGGTCAAATTCGACAAGGTATTCCGTTTATACTTCCCATTCCGTACGTCGGCGCTGGTAAGCTTCGAGGAATACAGCGACAAGGACGATCCGAAGCAGCTTGTGATTCATCTATGACCAAAATTCCGGGATGAAGCTAGCCACCTACAACCAGAGATTGCAGAACATCGAAAAACGCACCAGGCAGTTTATGCTGGGTGCGATCGGCGTCATGCTGCTGGTGCTGGCCATGATCGCGTCCAGGCAGGATTATTTCCATCGCAGTACCTCGATCTATTTTTTCACTCCCAACGCCCAAGGCTTGAGCAAGGGCATGGCGGTCAAGTTCATCGGCTTCAAGGTCGGCAGCGTGCAGGATGTGAGCATGCAGCCCAACGCGACAGTGCAGGTCAAGGTGTCGCTGGACAACGAATATGTGCACTTGATCGGGCAGGATGCGAAAGCCAGGCTCATCAAGGAAGCGCTGGTCGGGGAGAGCGTCGTGGAGATCATTCCCGGCTCGCAGCAGGTGAAACAGGTGACGCAGAACAGCGTGTTGGCATTCGAGCGGGGACAGGATGCCAGTACTGTCGTCGAAACGCTGGCGGCGCAGTTGCAGCCTATCCTGAGCGACGTTCACCAGATCACTTCTTCCATCAACAATCCGAATGGCGACGTCCAGCAAACACTCAAGAACCTGAACCAGGCTTCGGGAAGTTTTCGCGAGACCGTGAACCAGTTCACGCAACTCGGCGCAAGCAGCAACAAGAAGCTGGATGGGGCGTATGGAAAGATCGACAAGGCGCTGGATAGCGTCAATTCGAGTCTGGGTACGCTGGACAAGTCGATTCCCAGGCTCGTGGACAAAGCCGATACGACCTTTGAGAATGTGCAGTCGGCCACGGCAGACATCAGGAAGGCCACGAATGAGTCTGCTGCAGAGATTCCTGCGCTGGTGCGCAATACCAATTCCCTGGTCCAGGATGGGCAGGAGACTCTGGGCGGCGTGAAAAAATCATGGCTGTTCAACGGCATGTTCCCGAAACCGGAAGAGCAGATGCTGCCGGTTGACGGCTACGTTGCGCCGAGGCAACCGTGAGGGGGGCGGGAATGGGCTTCCGCTCACACATTGCGATCCTGTGCAGCCTCGTGCTGATGTCTGCCTGCAGCCACGTGGAAGAAACGCGCAGCGCGCGGCAGGAGCGGGCTACGGAATTCAACCAGCGGGCGCAACGGGCATTCCTGCGCGGCGAATATCAATCCGCAGCCGACCTGTACGGGAACGCGCTGCAGCTTGATGTCGCGATCGAGAACGTGAACGGCATCGCAACCAATATGCTCAATCTGGCCCGGGTGTATCAGGTCCTGGGCAAGCCAGAACTGGCTGAACGCTATCTGGACAGCCTGCTGGAAGACAAGGCACTCCACTATGCTCCTGCGCAGCTTGCCGCGGCGGCAGTTCAAAAATCCCTGTTGCGCTTGCAGGAGAACGACGTGGCCGGCGCCTCGGCCTGGGTGGAAAAATCTGCCGGGTATTGCGGGCCGGACTGCACGCTTGCCGGCGTGATAGACAACGCGCGAGCCGGCATCGCATTGCGAGCGAACGATGCGGACAGGGCTTTGCAATGGAGCGAGCATGCCGCGTCGGAAAACAAGGGCAGTTCGCAACTGGAATACGCCAACTCCCTGCGCCTGAACGCTTCCGCCAGGCTGATGAAGAACGAGCATGACGCCGCACTACACCTGTCGGAAGAAGCGCTGGTCATCGACAAGTCGCTGGGTTTGCCGGAAAAGATACGCCAGGATCTGCTGTTGTCGGCGCAGGCACATGAAAAGCTGGGTCATGCCGAACAAGCCGCACAGTGCCGTGACAGGGCGGCACGCATTGCGGCAACTGCGTTGAAGTGAGGGCGTGATGGAAGCGCTGACGCGGCTGAACGATCCGAAAATCAGGCTGCTGCTGGGCTTGTGTATCTGCCTGCTGACGGCATTGCTATTGGATGTTTCCCAGACGGGCAAGGCACTGAGCCGTAGCGTGCTGGACGATCAATTCGGTTTCCTGCATCGTTACGAAGCACATCCGGTGACAAATGATGTGGTTATCGTCGGCATCGACGAGGAATCGTATAAAGCGTTCAATGAACCTTTAGCCTTGTGGCATCCGTATCTGGGCAAATTCCTGCAGGCGATGGCGATCGCCAAACCCGCCGTGGTCGGTCTGGATATCGTGTTGCCCGAGCGCTCATATGAGTTTCTGATTCCGCAATACGATCAAAGCCTGCTGCAAGGCCTGCAGACCGCCCGGGCACAGACGCCGTTGGTGCTGGCGCAGACGGTGGAAGTCAACGGGGAGTTCCGCAAAGTGTATGAGCCTGTCGTTGCAGCTTCAGGGGGCAACACGCTGGCGTCGGTGATGGTTTGCCCGGACGATGATGGCGTAGTGCGTCACTTCGACCCCAACCGGTGTACGGTGAATGCGCACGGCTCCATGCTTGTCGAAAAAATGGCCGAGCATCTGGCCAATGCCAAACCGGGCACGGGGTTGGTGGATTTCGGGGCAGGGCAGCCGTTCGAGTACATCCCTTTTGCCAAAGTGCTGGAATGGTTTGCACAAGGCAATGCGGGGCAACTGACCGGCATTTTCGGCGGCAGGCCCGTGTTGCTGGGCGTGGTGTCGCCGCTGGGCGAGCGAGTGAATTCGCCCGTTCCGCTGGCCGCCTGGGACCCGTCCCGGCACCGTATCCCCGGCGTACTGATGCAAGCGCAAATGCTGCGTTCGATGCTGGGCGGCGGCATGATCCGCGAAGCGAACGATTATGCGGTTTTGGCATTGGCTCTGCTCGCAACGTTGTTCTGGCTGGGGCGCACAGGCTGGCTAAAACTTGCTGTCCTGTTCGCTTTCCCGCTACTGCTGATATCGGCTTCGACATGGCTATTGGAGCAGGGCATTTACCTGCCGATAGGCAGCATCCTGCTTTCCGGCCTGTTTTCCTTCCTTGCGCGTCTGGCGTATGAGGGGGTACTGCAAGTGCAACAGCGCAAATGGCTGCGCGGCACGTTTGGCAGCTACGTCAGCCAGGACGTGCTGCATGAGATCATGGCCGGCAATATCCGTTCCGGGTTGGTCGGTACACGTATCCGGATATGTATCCTGTTCGCCCATATCCACGGTTTCAGCGAGCGCAGCGAGAAATGCCCGCCGCAGGAAGTTGTCTCATTGCTCAATGATTATTTCTCCGAAATGACAGTCGCGATCCACCAGCATAAAGGCACGGTGGACAAATTCGTGGGAGACGGCCTGATGGCCTTCTTTGGCGCACCACAGGCGCTGGAATGCCCGGAGAAGAATGCGCTCGAAGCCGCGCAGGAAATGCTGCTGCGCCTGCGTCATGTCAATGCGCGTTTGCAGGAGCAGGATATCGCGCCTGTCGAGATCGGTATCGCATTGCACGCCGGGGAGGCGATCATCGGGCACATCGGGTCAGAGTTGCGGCGTGAATACACTGCGATCGGTAATGCGGTGAACCTTACGGCAATGCTGGAAGGGCTGACGAAGACTCTGAAATATCCTGTGGTGTGTTCTGCCGCCGTGGCCAAGGCGGTGGAGAATTCTGGCGGGTTGACCGACTGCGGGGTGCATGCGGTAAATGATACTTCGTTCCATGTATACGGCTGGAACCCGCCGTTGCTGGCCGCAATCTGATGCCTGCGTTCTGGCCGAAATTCCTCGCCTGGCTGAAGATGGCGCAGATGCGCCAGACGGTGGCCGGTGCTTCGCAGCTGCTCTGGTATGCCTTTACTCATCTGCGCGTGTTGCGCATCGCTCCCGTGAACGCGGTGTTTCACCGCCAGATATTTTTCACGGGCGTCGAGGCGTTGCGTATCGTCGCCGTGTTCGGACTGCTGAGCGGCGCACTTGTCATCACCCAGATCACCTCGCTGGTCGGCGGCGACAGCGAACTGACGGTGAAGATATTGATCTGGACCGTGGTGCGCGAAGTCGGCCCCTTGTTTGCCGCAATCATCATCATCGCCCGCAGCAGCGCCGCCATCGCCTCTGAGCTGGCATTGATGAAGACGCGCCACGAGATGACCAACCTGATCCGCATGGGTATCCCGCCGCAGGATTATCTGCTGGTACCGCGCATTGCCGGCGTGACCCTGGCTGTACTGGCACTCACCATCTATTTCCAGGTCGTCGCCATCGGCGGCGGACTGGCGATCAGCGCGATGTTCCAGAACGTCTCCTATCTTGATCAGGTCGGGCGATTCCTGCAGACCGTCAAGCTCTCCGAATTCGTCGTGGTCGGCATCAAGGGCTGCCTGTTCGGCCTGGCCATCTCCACCATCTCCTGCTACAACGGCATGCAGGCGCAACCTTCGGTGACCGAGGTACCCAAGGTTGCCATCAAGGCCGTGCTGCAAAGCCTGCTGTTCGTGTTCACGCTGGATGCCCTGATAGCCTACCTCGGCATGTTGGAGTGAGTTGCGCTATACTGCGCGCCGTTCGGCGCAGAGTGCGCCTACAGGCTGTTGTAAAACTACTGCGGTGGTCATCTGCGGCGTTGCGCGGTACTCGCTTCCTCGCCTACCTGCAAGGTATGTCTCGGTCACTCCGTGCCGTGCGCCTTGCATCTGACCATCCTCGCTACGTTTTCCATCAGCCTGCCGACCGATATTTGAAAGTGCGGCGGTCGCCGCATTTGTTTTTAGCAGAGTGAATAAAATGCCTGTCATTACCCTACCGGATGGTTCGCAACGCAGTTATCCCAACCCCGTGACCGTGGCCGAGGTCGCGCAGAGCATAGGCGCCGGCCTGGCGCGCGCGGCGCTGGCGGGCAAGGTGGATGGATTGCTGGTGGACACCTCGCACCTGATCTCAGCCGATGCCAAGCTGGCGATCATCACCGACAAGGATGCCGACGGAGTAGACCTGATACGCCATTCCACCGCGCACCTGCTGGCCTATGCGGTAAAAGAGCTGTTTCCCGAGGCACAGGTGACCATCGGTCCGGTGATAGAAAACGGTTTTTACTACGACTTCGCCTATTCGCGCCCCTTTACGCCGGAAGACCTGGCCGCCATCGAAAAGCGCATGGCGGAACTGTCCAAAAAAGACTTGCCGGTAACGCGCAAGGTGCTGCCGCGCGATGAGGCCGTAGCCTATTTCAAGTCCATCGGCGAGAAATACAAGGCCGAGATCATAGCGTCCATCCCCGCAGATCAGGATGTGTCGCTGTACAGCGAGGGCGACTTTACCGACCTGTGCCGCGGCCCGCACGTGCCGTCAACCGGCAAGCTCAGGGCATTCAAGCTGATGAAGGTAGCCGGTGCCTATTGGCGCGGCGACTCGAAGAACGAGATGCTGCAACGCATCTATGGTACGGCCTGGGCGAAGAAGGAAGATCTCGAAGCCTATCTGGTTCGGCTGGAAGAGGCGGAGAAGCGCGACCATCGCAAACTGGGCAAACAGCTTGATCTGTTCCACATGCAGGACGAGGCGCCGGGAATGGTGTTCTGGCATCCCAAGGGATGGGCGATGTGGCAGGTGATCGAGCAGTACATGCGCGCCGTGTATCGCGACAACGGATATCAGGAGATACGCTGCCCGCAGATCATCGACCGCGTGTTGTGGGAGAAATCCGGTCACTGGGAACATTACAAGGCCAACATGTTCACCACCGAGTCGGAAAAGCACGACTACGCGATCAAACCGATGAACTGTCCCGGCCACGTGCAGGTGTTCAATGCGGATCTGCGTTCCTATCGCGAACTGCCGCTGCGCTATGGCGAATTCGGCTCCTGCCACCGCAACGAGCCGTCCGGCGGCTTGCACGGTCTGATGCGGGTGCGCGGTTTTGTGCAGGACGACGGCCACATCTTTTGTACCGAAGGACAGATCGAGTCCGAAGTGACGGCCTTCAATGCACTGGTGCTGAAGGTTTACAAGGACTTCGGTTTCCACGATGTGGTGGTGAAGCTGGCACTGCGTCCGGACAGCCGGGTCGGTTCAGACGAAATATGGGACAAGTCCGAGAATGCTCTGCGTGCCGCCTTGCGCGCCTCCGGCATGACCTGGGAAGAGCTGCCGGGTGAAGGTGCCTTTTACGGTCCCAAGATCGAATTCCACATCAAGGACGCGATTGGCCGTTCCTGGCAATGCGGCACGATCCAGGTGGACTTTTCCATGCCGGGCCGCTTGGGCGCCGAGTTCGTGGATGAGGACAATAGCCGCAAGGTGCCTGTGATGCTGCACCGCGCGATTTTGGGCTCACTGGAGCGTTTCATCGGAATTCTGGTCGAAAACCATGCCGGAGCGCTGCCGCTGTGGCTGGCGCCGGTGCAGATGGTGGTGATGAACATCTCGCAGGCGCAGGAGGAATATGCCGGTAAAGTGGCCGAAACTTTGCGCGCATCCGGGTTGCGCGTGCAATCAGATTTGCGCAACGAGAAGATTACCTATAAAATACGAGAACATAGCTTGCAGAAGCTGCCTTACCAGCTGATCATCGGCGACAAGGAAGTGGCTGCAGGTCTCGTTGCCGTGCGATCCCGAACAGGTGAAGACCTTGGGCAGATGTCGGTGGAGGCGCTGTTGCAGCGCTTGCAAGCCGAACTGCACGCGGATAGCGCGGTTTAATTTTTTATTGGAGAATTTGCAATAGCACAGGATAAGTCGCAGCGTATCAATGAGCAGATAACAGCACCACAAGTGCGGCTCATCGGCGCGGAGGGAGAGCAGGTTGGTGTCGTGGCAATTGCTGAAGCATTGCGCATGGCTGACGAAGCAGAATTGGACCTGGTGGAGATTGCGCCGTTGGCGGAACCGCCAGTTTGCCGGATCATGGATATCGGCAAATTCAAATATGCGGAAGCCAAGAAGCAACACGAAGCCAAGCTGAAGCAAAAGCAGGTTCAGATCAAAGAGATCAAGTTTCGCCCGGGTACGGACGAAGGTGATTACAACATCAAGTTGCGCAACCTGATCAAATTTTTGGCTGACGGTGACAAGACCAAGATTACCTTGCGTTTTCGAGGTCGCGAGATGGCGCACCAAGAGATCGGCATGAAGCTGATCGAGCGCATCAAGGGCGATCTGGATGAGCATGGAATGGTAGAGCAGTACCCGAAGATGGAAGGCCGCCAGATGGTGATGGTGATCGGTCCAAGGAAGAAATGAGCTTGTATCGCAACGGAGCAAGGGACTTGCCGTTGCGGTGGTAGTAAAAAGGAGTCCCAGATAAGTGGTTCCGGGTTTTCAAGCGTTCCTGTCAGGAACCTCCCGGCGTCATCAAATAAAATGGAGTTGTTATGCCAAAGATGAAAACCAAGAGCGGTGCGAAGAAACGCTTCGTCGTCCGCGCCGGTGGCAGCATCAAGCGCGGTCAAGCGTTCAAACGCCACATCCTTACCAAAAAAACCACCAAGAACAAGCGTCAACTGCGTGGCTCGACTGGTGTCCATGAAACCAATACGGCGTCCGTTCGCGCCATGATGCCTTACGCATAAGGAGTAGAAAATGCCAAGAGTTAAACGTGGTGTAACGGCGCGCGCGCGCCATAAGAAAGTACTGAACCTGGCCAAGGGTTACCGAGGTCGTCGCAACAGCGTCTATCGTATCGCCAAAGAAGCGGTGATGAAGGCAGGTCAATATGCTTACCGCGACCGTCGTCAACGCAAGCGCCAGTTCCGCACACTGTGGATCGCCCGTATCAATGCGGCTGCACGCGAGCAAGGTATGGCATACAGCGTATTCATGAACGGCCTGAAGAAGGCGATGATCGAGATCGATCGCAAGGTGCTGGCCGATCTGGCCGTGTTCGACAAGCCTGCGTTCTCGCAGATCGTCGCACAAGCCAAAGCCAGCCTCGGCGCGTAAATATTACGCTATATAAAAAAGGAGGCGTCATGCCTCCTTTTTTTGTTTCAAGACTAGACGATGCAAGAACTTCAAAAAATTCTCGATGACGCACTGCAAAGCTTCGCGGCGATAGAAGACGCTGCCGAGCTAGAAAACGCCAAGGCGCGTTTTCTCGGCAAGGAAGGCAGCCTGACCGGCTTGTTGAAAGGTCTGGGTAAACTTTCCGCAGAAGAACGTCCGGCCGCCGGTGCGCGTATCAACCAGGTCAAACAACAGATCGAAGCGGCATTGAATGCGCAGCGCGATGCCATCCAGAATCGCGCTTTGAATGCCAAGCTGGCAGCAGAGTCGCTGGATGTGACGTTGCCTGGGCGCGGCGCCGGCGTGGGCGGATTGCATCCTGTAACTCGCACGCTGGAGCGCATCGCTTCGCTGTTCCATTCCATCGGTTATGCCGTGGCGGAAGGTCCGGAGATCGAAAACGATTTCTACAACTTCACCGCGCTGAACATCCCAGCCGACCATCCGGCGCGCGCCATGCACGATACCTTCTACATCGACGATCAGCATGTGTTGCGCACGCACACGTCGCCGATCCAGATCCGCTACATGCAAGCGCATATGGAAAAGCACAAGCACTCGGAGACGATGCCGGACATCCGCATCATCGCGCCGGGGCGAGTCTATCGCGTGGATTCCGATGCGACCCATTCCCCCATGTTCCATCAGGTGGAAGGCTTGTGGGTAGGGGAGAAGGTCAGTTTTGCCGATCTGAAAGGCGTGATCGCCGATTTCCTGCAAAACTACTTCGAGACCGAAGACATGCAAGTGCGCTTCCGTCCCTCGTTCTTTCCGTTCACTGAACCTTCGGCCGAGATGGACATGAGCTGGAAGGGCGGCTGGCTGGAAATTGGCGGCTGCGGCATGGTGCATCCGAACGTGCTCAGGCACGTCGGCATCGACAGCGAAAAATACATCGGCTTTGCCTTCGGTATGGGCGTGGAGCGTCTGGCCATGCTGCGCTACGGCGTGAACGACCTCAGGCTGTTCTTTGAAAATGATCTTCAATTTCTTAAGCAGTTTTCATGATGAAAAAATTATTGAAGATCATTTCAGTGGAGGCTAATGTGGCATTGCCGCGTTACGCCGTAACTAAAATGACGTGCAAGCAGTTTAATTAACTATGCAATTCTCTGAATCCTGGTTGCGTACCTTCGTGAACCCTTCGCTCACCAGCGAGGAACTGTCGCATCTGTTGACCATGGCCGGACTGGAAGTGGAGGAGATGACTCCAGTCGCGCCGGCCTTTGAGAAGGTCGTCGTGGGGCAGGTGCTGACCAAAGACAAACATCCCGATGCCGATCGCCTGAACGTGCTGACGGTAGATGTAGGGCAGGCCGAGCCGCTGAACATTGTGTGCGGCGCGGGGAATGTGACCGTTGGTATGAAAGCGCCTTGTGCGCTGGTTGGTGCCACGCTGCCCGGCATCGAGATCAAGCAGGCAAAGGTTCGCGGCATCGCTTCCTTCGGCATGATGTGCTCAGAAAAGGAACTGGGTCTGGCTGAAGAAAGCGCCGGACTGATGGTATTGGCCGCAGGGGCCATAGTTGGCCAGAATATCCGCGAACATCTCGATCTGGACGACCATCTGATCACGCTCAAGCTCACACCGAACCGCAGCGATTGCCTGTCGCTGTATGGTATCGCGCGCGAGGTGGCGGCATTGACCGGTGCACTGCTGCAGGCAATTCCGGCTACGAGCTTCAAACAGGCGGACAATCATAGTCGCAAGATCAAGGTGTCCGCTCCCGCAGCCTGCCCGCGTTACACGGGGCGCGTGATCACCGGCGTTAATGCAAAAGCTGCCACTCCCGCATGGATGGTACAGCGCTTGGAACGTTGCGGCCTGCGCAGCATCAGCGCGCTGGTGGATGTTACCAATTATGTGCTGCTGGAACTGGGGCAGCCGCTGCACGCTTTTGACCTGAATAAACTGAATGGCGATATCGAAGTGCGTTTTGCGCGTGTCGGCGAAAGCCTGAAGTTGCTGAACGAGCAGACAGTGAACCTGGAAGACGACATGCTGGTGATCGCCGATGAAAAGGGGCCGGTCGCGCTGGCAGGCATCATGGGCGGCGCGGAAAGCGCAGTGGATGATGCGACTACAGACATCTTCCTGGAAAGCGCCTTCTTCGCACCCAGTGCGATCGTCGGCAAATCGCGCCGTCTCGGTTTCAGTTCTGATTCCTCTTACCGTTTCGAGCGCGGAGTGGACTTTGCAGCTACGCAGTCTGCACTGGATCGCGCCACGCAACTGATACTGGACATCTGCGGTGGACAGGCAGGAGTGGTCACGGAGGCGCAGGCCGAGTTGCCAGCGCGCCATCCGGTGAAGCTGCGTACTTCGCGCGTGCATCGCGTATTGGGTGTGGAGTTGGACTCTTTGGCAATCCTCTCGATCTTGGAGCGGCTGGGCATGGCGTCCCAAGTGCAAGGCAAAGAGTTTAGCGTTACGCCACCCAGCTACCGCTTTGATATCGCGATCGAAGAAGACCTGATCGAAGAAGTCGCCCGTATTTACGGCTATGAAAAAATTCAGCCTGCGCCGATACAGGCTCGCATGACCATTTTGCCGCAAATTGAAGCAGAGCGTCCTTTGGCCAAGGTGCGCCAGACCATGGTATTGCGCGACTATCAGGAAACCATCAACTACGCCTTTGTGGAAGCCGCGTGGGAGCGTGATCTGTGCGGTAATTCCGCGCCCATCGCCCTGAAAAACCCCATCGCCAGCCAGATGAGCGTGATGCGCAGCAGTCTGCTGGGTGGATTGCTCGCGGCCTTGCGTACCAATCTGGCACGCAAACAGCCCCGCATTCGCTTGTTCGAGATCGGCGGTTGCTTTAAAGCTGAGGCAGGTACATATGCACAAAATGAACGCTTGGCCGGTTTGGCTTACGGCACCGTTTTGTCCGAGCAATGGGGGACGCCTTCGCGTAACGTGGATTTCTACGACGTGAAGGGTGATATAGAGGCATTGTTCGCACCGCGCAGTCTGACTTTCCAGGCTGCAGCTTATCCGGCATCGCATCCCGGACGTTCAGCGCGCATCCTGCTGGATGGGCGAGCCATCGGCTGGACCGGAGAATTGCATCCGCAATGGCAGCAACAATATGATCTGCCGCAAGCCGTGGTGTGGTTCGAAGTCGAACTGGCGGCGCTGACCCAAGCCAGTGTTCCCAAGCTGGCGGATATTTCGCGTTTCCCGCCAGTCCGCCGCGATATTGCAGTGTTGGTGGATGAAAATGTCGCCGTTCAGTCGTTATTGGATGTGATGCAGGCAGCAAAAGCACCCAATGTGGTCGAATTGGCATTGTTCGACGTATATCGCGGCAAAGGCGTGGAACAAAACAAAAAAAGCCTTGCATTCCGTGTGTTATTGCAAGATACTCAAAAAACTTTGACTGATAACGAGATTGAAGAAAATGTAGCTCGTCTGGTTGCGGCATTGCAACGTCAAGGCGCGCAATTGCGAGTGTAAGAGGGGACTATGACGACATTGACCAAGGCGGAACTGGCCGATCTGCTGTTTGAAAAAGTAGGTTTGAACAAGCGCGAAGCAAAAGATATGGTAGAAGCGTTCTTCGAGGAGATACGCATGCAACTGGAGAAAGGCGAGAGCGTGAAGCTATCCGGTTTCGGCAATTTCCAGCTGCGCGACAAGCCGCAACGTCCAGGACGCAATCCCAAAACCGGCGAAGAGATTCCGATCACGGCGCGCCGCGTAGTGACTTTCCATCCCAGCCAGAAACTCAAGAGCATGGTAGAAAAGAACTATCATGGAACATCACGTAGCTAATTCCGAACTGCCGCCCATCCCGGCCAAACGTTACTTCACCATTGGTGAGGTAAGCGAACTTTGCGGGGTGAAGGCGCATGTGCTGCGTTATTGGGAGCAGGAATTTACCCAGCTCAAGCCGGTGAAACGCGGTGGCAACCGCCGTTATTATCAGCATCACGAAGTTCTGCTTATCCGCCGTATCCGGCAATTGCTCTACGAAGAAGGTTTCACCATCAGTGGTGCACGTAGCCGCTTGGACCAGCATTCCATCACTCAGGAAGAAAAGTCCCAGAACATATCAAGCTCTTTCAATGCGAACGCGTTCAAATGCGAACTGCGCGAAATCATCTCGTTGTTGCAAGCATAACCGCAAGATTGCTTAAAACCGCTTCAAGGAAAGTAAAGAGCTCTGCTATAATTCAACAGTTCGGGGCGTAGCGCAGCCTGGTAGCGTACTTGCATGGGGTGCAAGGGGTCGGGAGTTCGAATCTCCCCGCCCCGACCAACAGAAACAAAGACTTAGGCCACTTTAACCAGTGGCCTTTTTCTTTTTGTACGAAAAAAGGCATTCCTGCACATCTCTAAATAAACTTCTGCCCATACCGCGCGTTCCAGATCACTCTGGGTGCTGAGGCTGAATCTGGGAACACTCCATCCCCCTGTCTGATGTGCCGATAGACCGGATAGCTTCGTCTGAGCAGGTTGCAGCGCACAAGCCTGCTTGATATCACTGCAAGTAGCAAGACGCAAATCTGCGGTGCGAACAGTGCCTAAGTCCGGGGCGGTGTCTGTGTCGACTCAATCTATGGCTCACTTATTTCAAACGTCTGCGCGACAATTTAAAACGAACGTTTGAAATAATTTCAAAATAGATATATCATTTGGGCGCGAATTAAGAAATTCGCCGACGAAATAACAAATAACCCGGCGCTGATAAGAATGAATAATTTGCAAGAAAAGCGACATTCATTACCGGCTCCTGATGCAGTATCGGTTGCGAAAGCGCTACGCGCGAGCTTATAGGCTGACGTCACCTCTTTTATCCCGTTTGGGCCAGGAGACTGAAAATGCGTGAAGTAATGGAATTTGATGTAGTGATCGTTGGCGGAGGCCCTGCGGGGTTGGCTGCGGCGATACGTCTCAAGCAACTTAACGCCGATACCAGCGTCTGCCTGATCGAAAAAGGTGCCGAGATCGGCGCCCACATCCTCTCTGGCGCAATCCTGGACCCGCGTGCACTGAGCGAGCTGATTCCCGATTGGCGGGAAAAAGGCGCGCCCGTTGAAACCGAAGTGACAGAAGACCGCTTCTTGATGCTGACGGAAACCGGCGGCATCAAATTCCCCAACTTCACGCTGCCCGGCTGCTTCCAGAACCACGGCAACTATGTCGTCAGTCTGGGTCTGGTGACGCGCTGGCTAGGCGAGCAGGCGGAAGCCTTGGGTGTCGAGATCTATCCCGGCTTCGCCGGCGCCGAGATCATCTACGAAGAAAATGGCGCAGTAAAGGGCGTCGCCACCGGCGACATGGGCGTGGGCCGCGACGGGCAACACACCGATGCCTATCAGCCCGGCATGGAACTGCACGCGATGTACACGCTGTTCGCCGAAGGCTGCCGCGGCCACCTGGGCAAGCAGCTCGAGGCCAGATTCAATTTGCGCGCCGATGCCGATCCGCAAACCTATGGCCTCGGCATCAAGGAATTGTGGGAGGTCAAGCCGGAACAATTCAAGTCGGGGCTGGTGATACACAGCGCGGGATGGCCGCTGCAATCCGACACCTACGGCGGAGCATTCCTTTATCACTACGACGGCAACAAGGTTGCGGTGGGTTTTGTGCTGGGCCTGGGTTACAGCAACCCCTATCTTTCTCCCTTCGAGGAATTCCAGCGCTTCAAGACCCATCCGAAGATCCGTACCTACTTTGAAGGCGGCAAGCGCATCGCCTACGGCGCGCGCGCCCTCGCGGCAGGTGGCCTGCAATCCCTGCCCAAGCTGATCTTTCCCGGTGGCGCGCTGATCGGCGATGACGCGGGTTTCCTCAACGCCTCGCGCATCAAGGGCTCGCATACGGCGATCAAGAGCGGCATGCTGGCTGCCGAGTCGCTGGTCGAAGCCTTGGCTGCCGGACGCAGTCGCGATGAACTAACAAGCTATCCCGATAAATACCGCAACTCCTGGCTGTATCAGGAACTGTACAAGGCACGCAACTTCAAGCCCTACATGAGAATGGGCACCAATCTGGGCGCACTGTTGGTCGGTATCGACCAGACGCTGTTCCGGGGCAAAGCACCGTGGACGCTGCACAACATCGCGGACCATAGCAAGCTCAAACCCGCTGCTGAATGCACGCCCATCAATTATCCCAAGCCCGATGGCGTACTGACTTTCGACCGACTGTCCTCGGTGTTTCTCTCCAACACCAACCATGAAGAAAACCAGCCCTGCCACTTGCAACTGAAAGATGCGGCAGCAGCGATCAATTTCAACCTGGCCATCTACGACGCGCCCGAGCAGCGTTACTGCCCGGCCGGTGTATACGAGATCGTGCGCGACGCAAGCGGTGGCAATCCGCGATTGCAGATCAACGCGCAGAACTGCGTGCATTGCAAGACCTGCGACATCAAGGACCCCGGACAGAACATCAACTGGGTCGTGCCGCAGGGTGGAGAAGGCCCGATCTACCAAACCATGTAGTGATTAACATCGTGATTGAACATAGAGATAGGAAAACACTATGAGCCTGAAAATTCTTGTGCCCGTGAAGCGGGTGGTGGACTACAACGTCAAGGTTCGCGTCAAGGCGGATAACACCGGCATGGAATTGGACAACGTCAAGATGTCCATGAACCCCTTCGACGAGATCGCCGTGGAAGAGGCGGTGCGCCTGAAGGAAGCAGGCATCGCACGCGAGGTGGTGGTGGTGACCTGCGGCGTTGCGGCGGCCCAGGACATTCTGCGTACAGCACTGGCGATCGGTGCCGACCGCGCCATTCTGGTGGACGTGGGTGCAGCCGAACTTGAAACGCTGCAACCGCTGGCGGTGGCCAAGCTGCTCAAGGCTATTGCCGACAAGGAGCAACCGGGCCTGGTGCTCTGCGGCAAGCAGGCCATCGACGACGACGCCAGCCAGACCGCACAGATGCTGGCCGCGCTGCAAGGCTGGCCGCAGGCCACCTTTGCATCGAAAGTGGTAATTGCCGACGGCAAGGCCACCGTGACGCGCGAAGTGGATGGCGGTCTGGAAACCCTGGCCGTGAGTCTGCCGGCGGTGATCAGCGCGGACCTGCGCCTCAACGAGCCGCGCTATGCCACGCTGCCCAACATCATGAAGGCCAAGAAGAAACCGCTGGAAACCATCGCCGCTGCCAGTTTGGGTGTGGACATCGCGCCGCGTCTGACGGTGCGCACCGTGCAGGAGCCAGCAAAGCGCAAAGCCGGCGTAATCGTTCCCGACGTAGCGACCCTGATAGACAAGCTAAAGAACGAAGCCAAGGTGATCTGAGGAGACCGGAACATGAGTACATTGCTGATTGCCGAACACGACAACGCTGGCCTCAAGGTCAGTACCCGCAACACACTGACCGCAGCCGCCAAACTGGGCAGCGAAGTGGACATCCTGATCGCCGGCCACAACTGCAAAGCTGCAGCCCAGGCTGCCGCTACCCTCGCCGGAGTACGCAAGGTGCTTGTGGCCGATGCAGCGCACTTGGCTGACGGTCTGGCCGAGAATCTCGCCAACCTCACCGTGCAGGTAGTGAAGGCTGGCGGCTATTCCCACGTGCTGACGCCCGCCACCACCTTCGGCAAGAACTTTCTGCCGCGTGTGGCTGCCATGCTCGACGTGGCACAGATCTCCGACATTGTCAGCGTAGTAGATCCCAATACTTTCGTGCGTCCGATCTATGCCGGCAACGCGCTGTGCACGGTGGAAAGCCGCGACAGCATCAAAGTGATCAGTGTGCGTCCCAGCGCCTTCGAAGGTGCTGGTGACGGAGGCAGTGCCACCGTGGAAGCCGTGACGCCTCCGGCCGATACAGGCACAACCACATTGGTGGGTCGTGAACTGAGCGTGTCTGCACGTCCCGAACTGGGTGCCGCCAAGGTCATCGTATCCGGTGGTCGCGGCCTGGGCAGCGGCGACAACTATCGTCAACTGCTGGAGCCGCTGGCCGACAAGCTGGGGGCCGCCCTTGGCGCTTCCCGTGCTGCGGTCGATGCGGGCTTCGTTCCCAATGATTTTCAGGTGGGCCAGACCGGCAAGATCGTCGCGCCCCAACTCTACATTGCCGTTGGGATCTCCGGCGCCATCCAGCATCTGGCCGGCATGAAAGAATCGAAAGTCATCGTCGCCATCAACAAGGACCCGGACGCACCCATCTTCCAGGTGGCCGACTACGGACTGGTGGCAGACCTGTTTGAGGCCGTGCCGCAACTTACCGCATCTATCTAATCAAGAAAAATCTGGAGGAACAAGAAATGACTTATGTGGCTCCTTTGAAGGACATGATGTTCGTGCTGCAGGAAGTGGCGGGACTGGACGAAGTTATTGCGCTGCCCGGCTGCGAAGAAGTGGACGCCGATCTGGTGTCCGCCGTGCTGGAGGAAGCTGGACGATTGGCCGGGGAAGTGCTGGCACCCCTTAATAAGGTGGGTGACCAGCAGGGTTCCAAGTGGGCCGATTACAAGGTGACGACGGCGCCCGGTTTCAAGCCGGCCTTTCTGCAATTCGCCGAAGGCGGCTGGATAGGTATTACCTGTCCCACCGAGTACGGTGGCCAAGGTTTGCCCGAGATTCTGGGTATACCTCTGGGCGAAGTGTGGAACTCCGCCAATGTCGCCTTCGCCTTGTGTCCCTTGTTGACCGCCGGTGCCATTACGGCGATCTACAGTCATGCCTCCGCGGAAATGAAGGCCACCTATTTGCCGAAGATGATCTCCGGCGAGTGGACCGGCACCATGAACCTGACCGAGCCCAATGCCGGAACCGATCTGGCCGCCTTGCGTGCCAAGGCCGTGCCGGAGGGCGATCACTATCGCGTCACGGGCACCAAGATATTCATTACCTACGGCGAGCAGGACTACACCGACAACATCATCCACTTGGTGTTGGCCCGTCTGCCCGACGCGCCTGCCGGCGTGAAGGGTATCTCCATGTTCGTGGTACCTAAGTTCCTGGTCAACGCCGACGGTTCCATCGGCGCGCGCAATGACGTGAAGTGCGTCTCCATCGAACACAAGCTGGGCATTCACGGCAGTCCTACTGCCGTCATGGCCTACGGTGAAGACGGCGGGGCCATCGGCTATCTGGTGGGTGAAGCGAATCACGGCCTTGAATACATGTTCACCATGATGAACCACGCGCGCCTGGGTGTCGGCCTGCAGGGCGTGGGCCTCGCCGAGCGCGCCTACCAGCACGCATACAGCTATGCCATGGAGCGCATCCAGGGCAAGGTGATCGGTCGCGAAGGCAATCTGCCTATCGCCTTTCATCCCGATGTTCGCCGCATGCTCATGACCATGCGTTCCCAGATCGAAGCGATGCGCGCGTTGTCTTTCATCACTGCCGCTGCCATGGACAAGGCCGAGCGTCATCCCGACATTGCACAGCGTAAATTCTGGCAGGCCCGCGTGGATCTGCTGATCCCCGTGGTCAAGGCCTGGTGTACCGAACAAGCCAACGAGATCGCCTCGCTGGGCGTGCAGGTACACGGCGGCATGGGCTTCATCGAGGAGACCGGCGCTGCCCAATATTTGCGCGATGCCCGCATCACCACCATCTATGAAGGCACCACCGGCATCCAGGCCAACGACCTGATGGGGCGCAAACTGGCCCGCGACAAGGGCGAAGCCGCGATCGCGCTGTTGAAGGAAATGCAACAGACTGTGATCGCCGCCATGGCCGATCCGGTCACTGCCGGGTTGGGCAAAGATCTGGCGCAGGCATTGGGACACGCCCAGACTGCCAGCGAGTGGATTCTGCAAAACTTTGCGACCGACACCGCCGGGACGCTGCTCAGCGCCGTGCATTACCTCAAGCTGTTAGGCACCGTGGCCGGCGGCTGGGCACTCGTGAAATCCGCAGTGGCAGCCCAGGCCAGGCTGGCAGCAGGGGAGGGCGATGCGGGCTTCTACAAGCAGAAGATCGCGACCGCCCATTTCTATGCCGACCAGGTGCTGCTCCTGACCGCTTCTCTGCTCGCCATGACCCAGCGAGGCTCTTCCAGCCTGCAAGCGGCTGACGGCGCCTTGGCGTAACCATCGGGGACTCACGACCATGGAACAGCATCGCATACTCGTACACACCTCGCACATTCCCGTCCGCTGGGGCGACATGGACGCTCTCGGACACGTCAACAACACGGTTTACTTTCGCTATGCGGAACAGGCCCGGATCGAGTGGCTCGAATCGCTCGGCGTTACCGATATGGTCAATGTCGAAGGAGGACCGGTGATCATCAACGCAAGCTGTACCTTCCTGAAGCCGATCGTGTATCCGGCGACCGTCGACGTTGACATCCTGATCGGCAAGCCGGGCAACAGCAGCCTGCCCACTTATTTCGAAATACGCTGTGTCGGGGATGACGCCACGCTCTATGCCGAGGGCGCCGTCAAAGTTGTGTGGTGGAACCCGCGTACCGGTATTTCGCAGCCGCTGCCGGATTTCATTCGGCAGATATACCGGCACGACTGATCTGCACTTTCGCCGTCGAAACAATCTATATGGAGTTGATAGGCATGAATAACCTGCAAGAAAAAACAATATTCATCACCGGCGCCAGCCGCGGTATCGGGCGCGAGATCGCGTTGCGTTGCGCACGCGACGGGGCGAATGTGGTGATCACCGGCAAAACAGCGGAAGCGCATGCGAAGCTGCCCGGTACCATCCATAGCGTGGCGGCCGAGGTGGCACAGGCGGGAGGGCGCGGATTGGCCATCCAGCTGGATGTGCGCGACGAGTCTGCGTTGCAGGCCGCAGTTGAACAGGCGGCACAGCATTTCGGCGGTATCGATGTGCTGGTCAACAACGCGAGCGCCATCAGCCTGACCAAGACCCTGGATACCCCGGCCAAGCGTCTCGATCTGATGTGGGACGTCAACATGCGCGCCACTTTCCTGGCCTCGCAGGCGTGCATCCCGCATTTGAAGAAATCGGCCAATCCGCACATCCTCACCATGTCGCCGCCGCTCAATATGGAAGCAAAATGGTTTGCGCCGCATGTGGTCTACAGCATTTCGAAATACGGCATGAGCTTGTGCGCGCATGGCATGGCGATGGAGTTCGCCAGCGATGGCATCGCCGTGAATTGCCTGTGGCCGCGCACCGTCATTGCCACCGCCGCGGTCGAATTCAACTTTCCTCAAGCCATCCTGCGCGCTTCGCGCCATCCGGCCATCATGGCGGATGCGGCGTATTACATTCTGACGCGCAACAGTCGCGACTGTACCGGCAACTTCTTTGTGGATGAGGATCTGTTGCGCACAACCGGTGTGCAGGATTTTGAGCAATACGCGACGACGCCGGGCGCGCCGCTGTTCGAGGACTTTTTCCTTAATAAAGCATGAGGATGATTTTCACAGGGCAATAGCAAAAAAAAACAACAGGAGCGAAGAAGCATGGGGGAGCAATACATCAAGCCGGAAGAAGCGGTAACGCTGCACGGATTATTCCTTGAGCGTGCCAAACGTACGCCGGAAGGAATCGCTTACCGCTATTTTGATACCAAGCGGGACGCATGGCTGACGCTGAACTGGAAGGAAATGCACGCACAGGTGGCGCGCTGGCAGGCCGCGCTGCGGCAGGAGAATCTGGCCGAGGGCGAGCGCGTCGCAATCATGTTGCGCAACTGCCCGCAGTGGGTGATGTACGAACAGGCTGCCTTGTCGCTGGGATTGGTGTTGGTCCCGCTCTATGTCGAGGACAGGCCGGAGAATACTGCGTACATCGTCAACGATGCACGGGTGAGAGTACTGTTTTTCGAGACCGCAGCGCAGTGGCAGGGCTTGAGTACGGTGCTTGGGCAACTGGCTTGCGTCCAGCGTTTCGTCAGTCTGGAGAACATTGCGGGGCATGGCGTGCCGCACCTGCAACATGTTGAGTCATGGCTGCCCGAGCAGGCAGACATGCAGCCGGAACGTAGCCGCAATCGGGATGCGCTCGCCTGCATCATGTACACATCCGGCACGACCGGCAAACCCAAGGGAGTGATGTCGTCGCACCACAATATCATCCATAACGCTTACGGCGGTTTGCAAACTTGTACGGTCCACCCGCACGACAGCATGTTGTCGTTCCTGCCGCTGTCGCACGCATTTGAACGCACGGCGGGCTACTACATGAGCATGATGGCCGGCGCGTCCGTGGCGTATGCGCGTTCCATTCCCTTGTTGGCGGATGATTTGAAGATCATCCGCCCCACCATCCTGGTTTCCGTGCCGCGCATCTACGAGCGCATCTACAACGCGATTCACTCCAAGCTGGAAGAAGCTCCGCCGTTGCGCCGCAAGCTGTTTACGCTGGCGGTGAATGTCGGCTGGGAACGTTTTGAATACCGGCAGGGACGCGGTAAATGGTCGCCAAATTTTTTGCTGTGGCCCGTGCTGAAGAAACTGGTGGCGGACAAGCTGATGCAAAGGCTGGGAGGACGTTTACGCTTGTCCATCAGCGGCGGGGCAGCTTTGCCGCCAAAAGTTTCGCGGTTATTCATTGCACTGGGCCTGCCCTTGATCCAGGGCTACGGCATGACCGAGACCAGCCCGGTGGTGAGCATCAATCGCGTGGGGGAAAACCTTCCTTCCACAGTGGGGCAGCCGCTGCCTGGCATAGAGGTGCGCATTGGCGAGCAGAGCGCGCTTCTGGTGAAGGGGCCTTGCAACATGCTCGGGTATTGGAACAACCCCGAGGCGACCGCCGCCACGATAGACAAGGACGGCTGGCTCAACACCGGCGATACTGCCAGTATCAACGAGAGCGGACATATCACGATTACCGGACGTATCAAGGAAATCATCGTCATGTCCAATGGCGAGAAATTGCCGCCTGCAGACATGGAAAGTGCCATTCTGCGCGACCGCCTGTTCGAGCAGGTGGTGTTGTATGGCGAGGGACATTCCTATCTGATTGCGCTGGCGGTGCTCAATCCGGAGCAATGGCAGGCTCTGGCCCGACAGTTGGGCTTACGGGCCGATATGCCGGAATCATTCAACGATCCCCGCGTCGAGGAACAACTGCTGCAACGCATCGCGGAACAGATCAAGGAGTTTCCCGGTTATGCCAAGGTGCGCCGCGTCTCTGTATCGCTGGATCCATGGAGTGTTGAGAATGGTTTGCAGACGCCGACTTTGAAGCTCAAGCGTGCCCGGGTTTTTCAGCAATACGAAAAAGAGATCGCCCATCTGTATGAAGGGCATTGAAATTTTCAAGACTGAAGAATCGATATTTTCCGGTGGATATTGAAAATATGACTTGCAGGTATTTTTGTTTTTGCCTAGAATTAAAACGAACGTTTGAATTATATTTGGCGAGAGAGGTTGGCTGCAATGAACAAACCGACTAATGAGCAAAGCCTCAAGGACACGCGAGAGCGCATTCTCGATGCCGCGGAGCGGTTGTTTATGCAATACGGATACGATGGAACATCGATGCGTGTGGTGACCAACGAAGCCGGGGTCAACCTGGCAGCGGCCAACTATCACTTCGGTTCCAAGGAATCCCTGATGCAGGCGGTACTGAGGCGCCGTCTGGAGGTGATCAATCAGGAACGGTTGCGTCTGCTGGACGAGGCCGAGGCAAAGGCGGGTGGAAAACCGCTTAAGCCGTCCGTGATCATCGATTGTTACTTCGGCACGCTGTTGCGGGCCGCTGCCGACCAGAAGGCGGGCGGGGAAACGTTCTTGCGCCTGCTGGGGCGCACTTTCACCGAGCCGTCGGACTTCATCCGCGCTTTCATGTCGACGGAATATGCCGACGTGCTGGAGCGCTACAAGCAAGCGTTGTTCCGCTCGCTGCCGGATGTGCCAAAAGCCGAAATCGTGTGGCGCTTCCACTTCATGCTGGGTGCAACTTCTTATGCGATCGCGGGTACCGACGCATTGCACCTGGTGACCGATTGGCAGGTTGAAGAAGGATCGGCAGAGCAGGATAACAATCTCCTGCCGCGCCTGATGTCGTTCCTGATCGGTGGTCTGCGTGCACCGTTGCCGCAGGCCGGAAATGTGGCCGAGCCGACGCCGGCAAAGTCGGCCGAATAACGATGTCGCGGCATAACAAGACAGAAGTCCGTAACTAATCATTCAGGAGAAATCCATCATGTTCTCAATTGCATCATCGTTGTTGTTGGTCGCCGTGGCACTGGTCGCATTGATAGTCGTGCGTCCATTGCGGCGCACGCTGCTCAGCGCGCCGTTGCTTGCCGTTTACAGGAAGATCCTGCCGCAGATGTCCGATACGGAGCGCGAGGCGCTGGAGGCCGGCACGGTGTGGTGGGAGGGCGAACTGTTCCGCGGCAATCCGGACTGGAAAAAACTGCATACCTATCCGCAGCCGAAGTTGACCGCAATCGAGCAATCGTTTCTCGACAACGAAGTGGATGAGGCCTGCCGCCTGGTTGATGACTGGAAGGTATCCCAGACGACCTACGACATGTCGCCCGAAGCCTGGCAATACATCAAGGACAAAGGCTTTCTCGGCATGATCATTCCGAAGAAATACGGCGGCCTGGAATTTTCCGCTTATGCGCATTCGCAGGTGGTGCAAAAGCTGTCCACCCGCTCTTCGTCGCTGGGCGTGTCGGTGATGGTGCCGAACTCGCTTGGCCCGGCCGAACTGCTGTTGCACTACGGCACCGATGCGCAGAAAAATTATTACCTGCCGCGTCTCGCCAAGGGCATCGAGATTCCGGCATTCGCGCTGACCTCGCCGTGGGCCGGTTCCGATGCGGCATCCATCCCCGATGTGGGCATCGTGTGCAAGGGACAGTGGCAAGGCCGTGAAGTGCTCGGCATGCGCGTCACCTGGGACAAGCGCTACATCACGCTCGCGCCGCTGTGCACCATCCTCGGTCTGGCGTTTCGCCTGTACGATCCCGACGGTCTGCTGGGCCAGCAAAAAGACATCGGCATCACCTGTGCGCTGGTGCCGCACGATCACCCGGGCGTCGATATCGGCCGCCGTCACCTTCCGCTCAATGGCGTCTTCACCACCGGCCCGACGCGCGGCAAGGATGTGTTCATGCCGCTGGAATTCATCATCGGCGGTCCGGCCATGGCAGGACGCGGCTGGCGCATGCTGATGGAATGTCTGGCTGCCGGTCGCTCTATTTCGCTGCCGTCGTCGAATACCGGCATGGCCAAGCTGACGGCACGCTCTGTCGGCGCCTATGCCCGCGTGCGCAGCCAGTTCAAGATGTCGGTAGGCAAGTTCGAAGGAGTCGAGGAAGCATTGACCCGCATCGGAGCCTATACCTACCTGATGGACGCGACACGCATCATGACCGCCGGCGCGATCGATCTCGGCGAGAAACCCTCGGTGGCTTCGGCCATCGCCAAATATCACGTCACCGAACTGGCGCGCAAAGTCGTCAATGACGGCATGGACGTGATCGGCGGCAAGGGCATCTGTCTCGGCTCATCGAATTTCCTCGGCCGCGCCTATCAGCAAGTTCCCGTCGGCATCACGGTCGAAGGCGCCAACATCCTGACGCGCAGCCTGATCCTGTTCGGTCAGGGCGCGATCCGCTGCCATCCTTACGTGCTGAAGGAAATGCAGGCGGCGAATAATCCGGATGCCGCGCAGGCTCTGCACGATTTCGATGCAGCCCTGTTCGGGCATATCGGCTTCACCATGCGCAACGGGGTGAGCGCGTTATGGCACGGCCTGACCGGCGCGCGCTTTGTCAGCGTGCCGTCCAACGTTGCGCCCGAAGCAAAACGCTACTATCAGCAGGTCACCCGCTTCTCGGCCGCGTTCGCCTTCATCTCCGACGTGTCCATGCTGGTGCTCGGCGGCAGCCTCAAGCGCCGCGAGAAAATGTCGGCGCGTCTGGGCGATATCCTGGCGCAGATGTACCTGATGTCGGCCGCCCTGAAACGCTATCAGGATGTGGGACAGAACGCCGATGCTCCTCTGCTGCACTGGAATATGCAGAACTCGCGTTACCTCGCGCAGGAAGCATTCAAAGGCGTGATCGGCAACTACCCGAACAAGCTGGTCGCCGTGTTCCTGAACTTTGTCATCTTCCCGTTCGGGCGTCCGTATGCAGTGCAGTCCGACGAGCTTGGCCATCAAGTGGCGAAGCTGGTGATCGCGCCGTCGGCGACACGCGATCGCTTCACCGCCGATTGCCACTTGCCGAAAACGGCTAACGAACCGGTGGGCGCGCTTGAACTCGCGTTCGCCGCCACCATCGCCGCCGAACCCATCGATGCCAAGGTGCGCGAAGCCGAGAAACGCGGCCTGTTCGCCAACAACCCGGACGCCAATGTGCGCGACATCGCCCATGTGGCCTTCAAACAAGGCGTGGTCAGCGCCGAAGAATATGCCGTGCTGAAACGCCGCGACGAATTGCGCGACATCGTCGTGCGGGTCGACGACTTTCCGTTCGACTTCGATGTTGCCACCGCAAACAAGCGTAACGTCGAACCCAGCAAGATCGTCAAGCCGGTGCGTATTGCCGCATGAGAACCGCATTCGCAAGCAAATCGGGATAGGCACGCGTTCGTTTTTTTTGAATCCAAATTAAAACGAACGTTTGTCTCCGTGCGTCCAGTGAATGAAGTTGAATTTCCGTAGCGATGTTGTGCAACACGGAAAACAAAAACAAGGAGGAATGAGCAGTGAAACGATTTAATGTAAGAAAGGTTGCAGTGTTGGGAGCCGGCGTGATGGGAGCGCAGATCGCCGCGCACCTGGTCAATGCCAATGTCGAGACGTTGCTGTTCGAATTGCCAGCGAAGGAAGGCGACCCGAACGGCAACGTGAACAAGGCGCTCGCGGGCCTGAAAAAGCTGGAACCCGCGCCTGCAGCGAGCCCGGAAAAGCTGACCTACATTCAGCCTGCCAACTACGAGCAGCACCTGGAGAAACTGCGCGAGTGCGACCTGGTGATCGAGGCCATCGCCGAGCGCATGGACTGGAAATCCGACCTGTACCGCAAGGTCGCGCCCTTCCTGAGCGAGAATGCAATTTTTGCGACGAACACTTCCGGCCTGTCCATCAACAAACTGGCCGCAGCATTCCCGGAAAATCTGCGCCATCGTTTCTGCGGCATCCACTTCTTCAATCCGCCACGCTACATGCATCTGGTGGAATTGATCCCGTGCAAAGGCACGGAAACGGAACTGCTCGACCAACTGGAAACCTTCCTCGTTTCCACGGTAGGCAAGGGTGTGGTGCGCGCCAAGGACACCCCCAACTTCATCGCCAACCGCATCGGTGTATTTTCCATGCTCGCCACCAAGCATCATGCGGAGGCGTTCAATCTCGGCTTCGATATGGTGGATGCTCTGACAGGCCGTTATCTGGGTCGCCCCAAGAGCGCGACCTTCCGCACGCTGGATGTGGTCGGGCTCGACGTGTTCGCGCATGTGGTCAACACCATGCGCGAGAACCTTACCGAAGACCCGTGGCACAAGCATTTTGAACTGCCGGGCTGGTTCAAATATCTGGTCGATCAGGGCGCGCTGGGACAGAAGACCAAGAAGGGTATCTACCAGAAGATCGGCAAAGAGATTCATGTGCTCGATCTGCACAGCAAGCAATATCGCGCGTCCGATGCCAAGGTGGACGATGGCGTAAAAGAGATCCTGCGCGAACGCGAATGGTCCAAAAAACTTGCCGCATTACACGCCAGTCCGCATCCGCAGGCGCAGTTCCTGTGGGCGACATTCCGCGACGTGTTCCACTATTGCGCCTTGCAGCTGGAATCCATTGCGAACAACACGCGCGACCTGGACCTGGCCGTGCGCTGGGGGTTCGGCTGGGATAACGGCCCGTTCGAGATCTGGCAGGCCGCAGGCTGGCAACAAGTGGTTGGCTGGATCAATGCCGACATTGCGGCAGGCAAAACGATGGCGAACACGCCGCTGCCGGCCTGGGCGACCGATGAGGCACGCGTCGGCGTGCACGGCAAGCAGGGTTCCTATGCGCCTGCCGGCAACGCCTGGCAACCGCGTTCGACACTCCCTGTCTACCAACGCCAACTCTATCCCGACGCGGTTCTGGGCGAGACAAGGCAATACGGCGAGACCGTGTTCGAAACCGATGCGGTGCGCCTGTGGCACACCGGCGACAACATCGCCATCCTGAGTTTCAAGACCAAGATGCATGCCGTCAACAATGAAGTGCTGGACGGCGTGTTGCGTGCGGTGGCCGAGGCTGAAGCGAATTTCAGCGCGCTCGTGTTGTGGCAGACCGAGACGCCGTTCTCCGCCGGAGCACACTTGCTGCAACTGATGCAGGGCGTGCAGGAATCGAAGCAGGGCGGTGGCATGTTCGACAAGCTCAAGCAAGCTGCGACGCGGGTCAAATTCACCGCAGCAGGCGGCGGTGGTGTCGGCGATCTGTTCAATGCCGCAACCGGGAATGTGCCCAAAGTGGAAGAGGTGGTGGCCAAATTCCAGCAAGTATCGCAACGTCTCAAATATTCCCAGGTGCCAACCATCGCCGCGGTCGATGGCCTCGCGCTCGGCGGGGGCTGCGAATTCGCCATCCACTGCGCACGTACCGTCGCCACGCTGGAAAGTTACATCGGCCTGGTCGAAGTCGGCGTCGGCCTGCTGCCTGCGGGCGGCGGCTGCAAGGAAATGGCGCAACGTGCTGCAGCGGAGGCGCGTGGCGGCGATATCTTCCCGATACTCAAACGCTACTTCCAGATCATCGCCATGGGTGAAGTCGCCAAGAGCGCAGAAATGGCACGTGAGATGGGTTACCTCAGGCCGTCCGACCGCATCGTGTTGAATCGTTTCGAGCTGCTGCATATCGCCAAGGAAGAGGCAAAAGCGCTCAACGCCACCGCCTACCGTCCGCAGCTGCACCAGCGCCAGATCCCGGTTGCCGGAAGCACCGGCATCGCCACTTTCAAAGCGTCGATGATCAACATGCTGGAAGGCGGCTTCATCTCCGAGCACGACTACAACATCGGTTGCCGTGTTGCCGAAACACTGTGTGGCGGCGATGTGGAAGCGGGCAGCCTGGTGGATGAAGATTGGCTGCTGGATCTGGAGCGGCGCAATTTCATGGAGTTGCTGGCGACCGACAAGACGCAGGCACGCATCGAACATATGCTGAAAAACGGCAAACCACTGCGCAATTAAGGAGACGAACATGAGCAAACAAGTACAAGAAGCCTACATCGTTGCCGCAACGCGCACGCCCGTCGGCAAAGCGCGCGGCATGTTTCGAAATACCCGCCCGGACGACCTACTGGCGCACGTGTTGAAGAGTGTGCTGGCACAGGCACCCTCTCTTGACCCGGCCGGCATCGGTGATGTGATCGCCGGCTGCGCGATGCCGGAAGCGGAGCAGGGTATGAACGTTGCGCGTATCGCCTTGCTGCTGGCGGGATTGCCGGACACGGTGCCGGGACTGACCGTGAATCGCTTCTGTTCCTCCGGCGTGCAGGCCGTGGCGCTCGCGGCGGATCGAATCCGTCTCGGCGAGGCAGATGTGATGCTCGCGGCGGGCGTGGAGAGCATGAGCATGGTGCCGATGATGGGCAACAAGATTGCATTCAATCCCGCCATCTTCGAGAAGAACGAACACTACGGCATCGCCTACGGCATGGGCCTGACCGCGGAAAAGGTGGCCGAACGCTGGAAGGTATCGCGCGACGCGCAGGACGCCTTTGCGCTGCAAAGCCATCAACGCGCCATCGCGGCCATCAATAGCGGCGAATTCACGGACGAGATTACGCCGTACCACATCGCTGACAATGTGCCGGATATGCTCACCCGCGAAATCAAGATGAAGGCCCGCGACATATCCCGCGACGAAGGACCGCGTGCCGACACTTCGGTAGAAGTCTTGGGCAAGCTCAAGACGGTGTTTGCGCAAAAAGGTTCGGTCACGGCCGGCAACAGCTCGCAGATGTCGGACGGTGCAGGCGCGGTACTGCTGTGCAGCGAAGCCGCACTGAAACGCTACAACCTCACCCCCATCGGCAAGTTCCTTGGTTTCAGCGTGGCGGGCGTGCCGCCCGAGATCATGGGCATAGGCCCGAAAGAAGCCATCCCGCGCGCATTGAAGCAGGTAGGCCTGACCTTGAATGACATCGACTGGATAGAACTCAACGAAGCGTTCGCCGCCCAATCGCTGGCCGTGATCGGCGACCTCGGCCTCGACCCGGCCAAGGTCAATCCGCTGGGCGGGGCGATCGCGCTCGGCCACCCGCTGGGCGCCACAGGAGCGATCCGTACCGCAACGCTGATGCACGGCCTGCGCCGCCGCAAACAGAAATACGGCATGGTGACCATGTGCATCGGTACGGGCATGGGTGCAGCCGGCGTGTTCGAGGCGCTGTGAGGACGTTCAGGAAATGAGGTGGCTGGATAAGTTGCCCCGGGCGTGGAAGCCGTACCTGATTCGCTTGGGCTTCAACCTGCATCCGGCATATCGCAGGACGGGCGGCCGCGTCGAATACGTTTCTCCCGACCTGACATTGATTCGCATACGCGTGCCGCTCAATCGCAGCACGCGCAACCTGGTCGGATCGATCTTCGGGGGCTCGCTGTTCGCCGTCACCGACGGCCCGCATCCGTTCCTGTTGATCCTGGCGCTGGGCCGCGACTACGTCATCTGGGACAGGTCCGCCAGCATTCAGTACAAACGGCCGGGGCGGACTACGTTGTATGGCGATTGCACCATCACCGCAGAGGAAATCGCCGAAGTGAAAGACATCCTGACCCGGCAGCCCGAGGTTGACAGGGTCTACCGCGTCGAACTGAAAGATGACAGCGGCGTCATCCACTCAGTGGTCGAGCGCACGGTTTACATCGCGAACAAGGATCACTACAAACAGAAGAGCAACGAGGAACGCACGATGAAGAGTTCGGTGCGATGCCAGTAGTCGTTTTGCAGAAACCTGCGATGCATGCTTCAACGGGCAATGTTTGCAGAAAAGAATACTGCATGGACGAGTGAAGAAGGGAAGATCAGTTGTAAGGCGACGGGTCGAATTAAATGAGTGGTGGCAAGGAGTAGTTTTCAGAGGGAAGTTATTTATATAGGGGAGTGAAAATGCGTCAGTACAATTTTGCAGCAGCATTGTTGGTGGCCGTCCTTTTGGCAGGCTGTGGAGGCGGCGGAAGCGGCGGTAATCAGGCGCCGAAGGTCAGTTTTACTTCAGAGGTGACATTCGGTGACAGCCTGAGTGATGTTGGGACGTACGCGGTCGGCACGATCACGGCGCTTGGAGGCGGTGGCCAGTACACCATCAACGGAACGGGGAAAAACTGGACGGAGCTGATGGCGGCGCAATTGGGTTTGCCTGCACCCTGCGCAGCCCAAACGGGTTTGAATGGCAGTGCAACATACGGTTTCAGCGTGCCGGTGGTCAATCACGCCAGTTGCACTGATTACGCACAAGGCGGTGCGCGCGTGACCAATGCGGTGGGCCCGGGCAACGCACTATTGGGCGGTGCCAACGCCATCCTTGGACAATTGACGGTTCCCATTACTACGCAGATCGACAACCACCTGACTGCGGTCGGCGGAAAGTTCTCGGGAAGCGAGATCGTATTCATGATGGCGGGTGCGAACGATGTATTTATGGAGCTTGCCACGTATGCCGCAACCGTGGCTGCAAGCCCAGGCTCTGCCGCCGCCGCTGCAACAACCGCCGTGACAAACATGGCAACGGCAGCAACGCAATTGGCAGGCTATGTCAACACCAAGATCATCGCCAACGGCGCAAGATATGTGGTTGTCGTCAATATGCCTGACGTATCGAGCACCCCCTTCGCAGCCGCCCAGGAGCTGGCTGCTCCCGGCACCAAGGCATTCATCAATACGCTGGTAACGACTTTTAACAGTCAGTTGCAGACCCTGCTGGCAGGCAACTCCAATGTGCTGTTTGTGGACGCCTATACCGTGCATCGTGACGAAGTGACCAACCCCGCAGCGTATAGCCTGAGCAATGTAACAACACCGGCGTGTAATTTAACGATTAGTAATGTCACCAATCCGACCAATCCCATCGGGTCATCGCTGATGTGCAATGCAGGAAATCTAAGTCCGGGCGTAAACAGCAATTACCTGTTTTCTGACTCCGTCCACCCGACGCCTTACGGATATCTGCTCCTGGCGCGCCTGGTATCGAAGGATATGCTGGTCAAGGGCTGGCTCTGATTGCACATCGAACTTTAAGACATTCGGGATCAATACACGGATTTAGGAGAAGACATGAAAAGCATGCTAAAAATCGCAACAGTCGCTGTAGCCATGAGTGCAGCAAGTTCCGCATCTGCAGTCGATTGGCAGAACTGGCAAGGTTGGTCGGTTAAGGTGGGTGTCAACAAGATCACACCCAAAGTACAAAGCGGAGATATCACCGCTCCAGCCCAGCCCGGTAGCAAAGTGGATGTGGGTAGCGATACAGAGCCCATTTTTTCTTTGGCTTATGCCTACAACAGCCATATCTCGGCTGAACTGGTTTTGGGTACGCCGTACAAGCACGATATTTCTGGTGCAGGCGGGCTTGCCGGAACGGGCAAATCGGGCACGGTGAAGTCGATGCCTCCCACGCTATTTGCTCAATATCACTTCCTGGAAGAGAAAGCGATGTTCCGTCCTTATCTTGGACTGGGGCTGACATACGCCTATTTCTACGGTGAAACCGGCTCAGGTGCGTTGACCGCGCTGACCAATACCGGTAGCTCGACGCCGACCACTTTCTCCGTTGATTCTGCATGGGGTCTAACTCCGCAAGCAGGGGTGATTTACAACATTAACGAAAAATGGTTTGCCGATTTGGTGGTGACCAAGACCTACCTGAAAACTACGGCGCACTATTCAACAGGTCAAATGGTTGATCTGACTCTGAATCCGGTTGCGACCGCGCTGTCAGTAGGTTATCGATTCTAGTTCCTGTTAAAGGGGCAGGGCGGGACTTGGTATGGTTCCGTTTAGTAATAAAAAAGACTTGCAACAGAAATGTTGCAAGTCTTTTTTTGTATTTTCGGGTGGGGTTAAGAGGAAGTTGGAGAAGCAAAGCGACCGATGTCGAGAGATGCCGATTCAGTCAGCAATGTGGCATTGTTTTCCAAGTCCAAATCTATCAACCCATTTCCAGCATGATTGCTTACGCTTTGAGTTGGGATGGAGCATTTTCCTGATTGGCAGCAGCTTCGCCATCCGCATCGGATACGGGTGTCCCCGGTCTCCACTGTTTCAGCAACAAGGCATTGCTGACCACCGACACCGAACTCATCGCCATCGCGCCGCCCGCGATCATCGGGTTGAGCATGCCCAGTCCGGCAAGCGGGATGCCGAGCACGTTATAGGCAAAGGCGAAAAACAGGTTCTGGCGGATCTTGCTCAATGTCACGTGCGAGAGGTCGATCGCGTCCGCTACGCTGTTGAGGTCGTTGCGCATCAGCGTGATGTCGGCCGCTTCGATCGCGATATCGCTGCCGTTCTTCATGGCGAAGCTGACATCGGCGGCGGCCAGTGCGGGCGCATCGTTGATGCCGTCGCCGACCATGCCGACCAGCGTTTTCTTGTCCTTGAGCGAGCCAACATAGCGCGCCTTGTCCTGCGGCGACACTTCGGCGATGAATTCCTCGATGCCGGCCTGGTTCGCGATCGCCTGGGCGGTGGTCTGGTTGTCGCCGCTCAGCATCACCACGCGTATACCCATCCCGCGCAAGCGCGCAATGGCGGCACGGCTGCTGGGACGTATCTTGTCGGCGAAGGCGATATAGCCGAGCAGTATCTGCTGGCGCGCAACGGCGATCACGCTCTTGCCTTGCATCTGCAAGGCCAGTATCGACGCGTCATCCACAGTGACTCCCTGTTGCGCGATGAAAGCGGGTGAGCCTAGCAGGTAGGAAACGCCTTCGAGATTTGCGCGCAAGCCGCTTCCGGGCGATTCGTCGAAATCGGTGATCGGCAGCGGCATCGTCGCCTGCGCTTGGGCATATTCCACGACGGCACCCGACAGCGGATGGGTGGAATGTTGCGCGAGGCTGGCCGCGATGCGCAGCAGTTCGCCGACACCGCTGGCAGCACTGGGTCGCAGGTCGGTGAGGGTGGGTTTGCCTTCGGTCAGCGTGCCGGTCTTGTCCAGCACCAGTACCGACAGCTTGTGCGCGCGTTCCAGTGCTGCCGCATCTTTCACCAGTATGCCTTCACGCGCGGCCAGTCCGCTGGCGACGACGATGGTGACGGGGGTAGCGAGGCCCAGCGCACAGGGACAGGCGATGACCAGCACCGACACCGCATTGATGATCGCGTACGACAGGTCGCCGTCGATCTTGTACCAGATAATGAGGGTGGCTAGGGCAAGTAGCAGCACGACGGGCACGAAGATGCCTGAGATCTTGTCGGCCAGCCGCTGGATGGGCGCCTTCGAGCCTTGCGCCTGTTCCACCAGGCGAACCACTGCCGCCAGCTGCGTGTGGCTGCCGACTGCGGTGGCACGGCATTTGATCATGCCCTGATGGTTGAGCGTGGCGGTGTAGACCTTGTCGTTCACCTGTTTGGCCTGCGGCATGCTTTCGCCGGTGAGCATGCTCTCGTCCAGTGAGGAGGTGCCTTCCAGCACGACGCCATCCACCGGCACGTTTTCTCCGGGACGCACGATGAAGATATCGTCCGGGCGCAATTGGCCCGCCGAGACATCAAGCACTTGTCCGTCGCGTTCCACATGCGCGATCTTCGGTTGCAGCTGGATCAGTTTCTCGATGGCGCTCGACGCTTTGGCCTTGGCTCCCATTTCGAGCAGCTTGCCCATCAGCACCAGCGTGATGAGCACTGCGCTGGATTCGAAATAGACCGGTTGATGGATATCGAAAAGGATGATGGCTACGCTCAGGAAATAAGCTGCGCTGGTTCCCAGCGCCACCAGCAGATCCATGTTGCCGCTGCCATGTTTGATGCTGGCCCATGCGCCACGATAGAAACGCGCGCCGATCCAGAACTGTACGGGAGTCGCCAGCGCCCATTGCATCCAGGTTGGAATCGCCAGATGCACCTCGAATATCATGAGCAGCATCTCCAGCACCATCGGCGCGATGAGTGCCAGTGATATGAAGAAACGGAATTTTTCTTGCTGGTAGGCTTTGAGTCGGTCCGCTTTTTCGGCTGCAAAATCGCGCGTGACATGCGCATCGAAGCCGGTGTCGCGCACTGCCTTGATGAGTTTGTCCACATCCATCAGGTCGGGATCGAACGTCACGCTGGCCTTTTCGGTTGCCAGATTCACCACCGCGCTGACTTCAGGCAGTTGATTCAATGCTTTTTCCAGGCGGCTGGAACAGGAGGCGCAACGCATACCGACGATCTGGAGGTCGGCGTGATTTTCAGCTTGGGACATGGGGTAATGATTCGTGGAAAGAACAGTCGGAAAGATACGCCCGAGCGGCTTTCTTGTCTATCTTGCACCCTTGACCTTGAGATAAAAGAAGTTTCCTGTTTCAATCCATGTCCATTTCAATCGGGCAGGGAGCAACATGGGGCAGGCAAGCATCGGCATCATCGGCGGCAGCGGCGTATATGACATCGAAGGGCTCACCAACAAACGCTGGGAGAAGGTCGAATCGCCTTTCGGTGCAGCGTCCGACGAACTACTGTTCGGCGAGCTTCACGGCGTGAAACTGGCCTTCCTGCCGCGCCATGGCCGCGGGCACAAGATCCCGCCGTCGGAAATCAATTTCCGCGCCAATATCGACGTGCTGAAGCGTGTCGGCGTCAGTGATGTCATCTCTGTCAGCGCAGTTGGCTCGTTGCGCGAGCACCTGCCGCCCGGCACCTTCGTCATCGTCGACCAGTTCATCGACCGCACTTTCGCGCGCGAAAAATCCTTCTTCGGCACCGGCCTCGTGGCGCATGTCTCGATGGCACATCCGGTATGCAAACGGTTGGGCGAGCACATCGAACATGCGGCGAAAGAAGCCGGCATCCCAGTCATGAGCGGGGGCACTTACCTGGTGATGGAAGGACCGCAGTTCAGCAGCCTCGCCGAATCGGAGCTTTACCGCAGCTGGGGTTGCGACGTGATCGGCATGACCAACATGCCGGAAGCCAAGCTCGCCCGCGAGGCCGAACTGTGCTACGCCACGGTGGCGATGGTCACCGATTACGACTGCTGGCACCCGAACCACGACGACGTGACGGTGGAGCAGATCATCAAGGTGCTGCTGGCCAACGCCGACAAGGCCAAGAGCCTGGTGAAGCATGTCGTGCCCAGATTGGGCGCGGATGCCAAGGCCTGCGACTGCGGTTGCCGTAGCGCTCTGCAATATGCTCTCATCACTGCACCGGAAGCGCGGGATGCGAAAATGAAGGAGAAGCTGAAAGCGATTGCAGGACGCGTACTCTGACGGTTTTGGATGTAACGCTGCAATATTTTTCCGTTCGTGGTGAGCTTGTCGAACCATGAACGGATACCCCAAAAACTGCCCTTCGACAAGCTCAGGGCGAACGGTATATTAGAGATGACCGAACAAACATTACGCCAGTACCTGCTGCAAACGTCGCGCCGCATGGTCGAACTCGGCCTCAATCGCGGCACGGCAGGCAACGCCTCGGTGCGCTGCGGTGAAGATATCCTTATCACCCCGTCAGCGCTGCCGGTAGCCGAAATGGCCGAGCAGGATATGGTGCTGCTGGACGCCGACGGCAAGATATTGCAGGGCGGCAAGCCCTCCAGCGAATGGCGCTTCCACCGCGACATCCTCAAGGCTCGTCCCGAGATCGGCGCTGTGCTGCACATGCATTCCACCTTTGCGACTACCATCGCCTGCCTGGGGCACGACGTGCCCGCGGTGCACTACCACATCGCCATCGCCGGCGGCGATACCATCCGCTGCACGCCCTACAGCGTGTTCGGCGAACAGAACCTGTCCGACCTCGCACTGGAAGCGCTGCATGGCCGCAAAGCCTGCCTGCTCGGCAACCACGGCATGATCGCGCTGGGCAAGGACCTGGCCGACGCGTTGTCCGTCGCGCTCGAAGTCGAATACCTTTGCGAGATCTACTGGCGTACGCTGCAGGCGGGCGAGCCGCATATCCTGACGCAGCAGCAGATGCACGAAGTGCAGGAGAAGTTCGTCGGTTACAAAAAACGGAGCTGAGATGACGATCAAATCACGAGTAAGGACGGTGCCGCATTACCCCAAACAGGGCATCATGTTCCGCGACATCACCACGGTGCTCAAAGATCCCGTCGGCCTGCGTGCCACCATCGACGAACTGGTGCGCCGCTACAAGGACGTGAAGATAGACAAGATCGCCGGCATCGAATCGCGCGGCTTCATCATCGGTACGCCGCTGGCCTACGCGCTCGGCGTCGGCTTCGTGCCCATCCGCAAGAAAGGCAAGCTGCCCGCCGAAACCATCGGCCACGACTACGCGCTCGAATACGGCACCGACCGCATCGAGATACACACCGATGCGATATCCAAAGGGGAAAAGGTGTTGCTGGTGGACGACCTCATCGCCACCGGCGGCACGGCGGAGGCCGCAGTCATCCTGATCGAAAAGATGGGCGGCAAGATCGTCGAATGCTGCTTCATGATCGACCTGCCGGACATCGGCGGCCGTGCGCGACTGGAGAAACGCGGGCACAAGGTGTTTGCGTTGTGCGAATTCGAGGGCGACTGATCCATGAAGATAGAAACCTTGCGTTGGGCCAACAACAAGCTGGAAATGATCGACCAGCGCATCCTGCCTGCCGCATTTGAATATTTGAGCTACGACTCTGCCGCTTCGGTGGCGGAAGGGATACGCAGCATGGTGGTGCGCGGTGCGCCAGCCATTGGAGTGGCGGCGGCTTATGGGGTGGCACTGGAGGCGCTGCATTTATCTCAGATCCTTCCCCCAGGCAGGGGGAAAGTTGGGATGGGGGCGGACTCTGTGAACGAATCTACCCCCTCCCTACCCCTCCCTGATGGAACTACTAGCCAATCGACTAAGCCCGCAAGCGGGCAAGTCGCTGGTTACCTGCAAGGGGGAGGGAACATGGATTTCAATGCAGGTATGGAGAAGGGCTTTGCCGTGCTGGCCACCAGCCGCCCGACGGCGGTGAACCTGTTCTGGGCCTTGCAGCGCATGCGCAAGGTCTGGGAAAGCGTCGCCACGCAAACGCCGCAGCAGATCGCTCAGCGCCTGCTGGTCGAGGCGCATGGGATCCTGGCCGAGGACATCCGCATCAACAAGGCGATGGGCGCGAACGGCGCGGCCTTGCTGAAGGATGGGGCGCGGGTGTTGACGCACTGCAATGCCGGGGCGCTGGCGACGGCGGGGTGGGGTACGGCGCTGGGGGTGTTTCGCTCGGCGGTGGAGGCGGGCAAGAAGATATCCGTGATCGCCGACGAGACACGGCCTTTCCTGCAAGGCGCCCGGCTGACGGCGTGGGAGATGGTGCAGGAAAATATCCCGGTGACGCTGATCGCCGACAACATGGCCGGCTACATGATGGCGCAAGGCGAGGTGGATGCCGTGGTGGTGGGCACGGACCGCGTGGCGGCAAACGGCGACGTGGCGAACAAGATTGGCACCTACATGGTGGCGGTGCTGGCCAGGCGGCACAATATCCCGTTTTATGTGGCGTGCCCGCTTTCCACCATCGACCTGAACATCGCCACTGGCGCGGATATCCCCATCGAGGAACGCTCGGCAGACGAGGTAAAGGGCTTCCGCGATTACCACTGGGCGGCGGAGGGGGTAAGGATACGCAATCCGGCCTTCGACGTGACCCCGGCAGAACTGGTGACGGGGTTGATCACGGAAAAGGGGGTGGTGCTTAGCCCTGATGCCCATAACATCAAGAAGTTAATGTCCTCCTGAGCGTTCAAGCATCGGCGATGCTCCGCCCGCATGCAAAAAAAGGGAGACGTTTTACGCCTGCCTTTAAATACCTGTTTCCATTGACCTGACGATTTGGTACAATGCGCGCCGTTTTCAGATGGGCTTCGAGCCCGTTTTTTATTTGTGGGTACGGATATGGATGTGGTGATGCTGGTTGAGACGACGCTGGCCGGTATGGGTTACGAGCTGGTCGATCTGGAAGTGTCCGGTCGCGGGCTGATGCGCGTGTTCATGGACAAGCCGGACGGCATCTCGGTGGAAGATTGCGAGCGGGTGAGCAACCAGTTGGTGCGCCTGTTCACGGTGGAAGGGGTGGATTACGAACGCCTCGAAGTGTCTTCGCCGGGCTTGGACAGAGTGCTTAAGAAGGAAGCGGATTTTGTGCGGTTTGCCGGGCAGAAGGCGCAGATCAAGGTGCGCATTCCGATGGCGGGGCGCAAGAACTTCGTTGGCAACATTGGCGAAGTGAAGGACGGGATTTTGCAGTTGGATGTGGATGGCAGCTTAGTTGGTATCGAGCTGTCCAATTTAGACAAGGCACGTTTGGTGCCGGTTTTCTGAAGTAGTCGGAGATAGCGATGAGTCGTGAAGTTCTGTTGTTGGTAGATGCCTTGGCGCGCGAGAAGAACGTGGACAAGGAGATCGTATTCGGTGCGCTTGAATCGGCCTTGGCCTCTGCGACCAAAAAGCGCTTTTCTGATGAAGAAGCCGATGTGCGCGTGAGTATCGACCGCCAGACCGGCGTGTACGAATCCTTCCGCCGCTGGCAGGTGATGGACGACGAGACCTTCGAAACGCCCGAACTGCACATCAAGCTCAACGAAGCGGAAAAGCGGGTTCCCGGTATCCAGCTGGACGACTTTATCGAAGAGCCGCTGGAGAACATCGATTTTGGCCGTATCGGCGCACAAGCGGCGAAACAGGTGATCTTCCAGAAGATCCGCGACGCGGAACGCGAACAGATCCTCGCCGACTTCATGGAGCGCAACGAGCACCTGGTGTCCGGTACGATCAAGCGCATCGAGCGCGGCAATGCCATCGTCGAATTCGGCAAGATCGAGGCGCTGCTGCCGCGCGACCAGATGATCCCGAAAGAGAACTTGCGCGTCGGCGACCGTGTGCGCGCCTATCTGCTGCGCGTGGATCGCACGGTGCGCGGTCCGCAGATCGTTCTGTCGCGTATCACCACAGAGTTTCTGAGCAAGCTGTTTGAACTGGAAGTGCCCGAAATCGAAGAAGGCCTGCTGGAGATCGTCAGCGCCGCTCGCGATCCCGGCTCTCGCGCCAAGATCGCGGTGCGCAGCCACGATCAGCGTCTCGACCCGATCGGTACTTGCGTCGGTATGCGCGGTTCGCGCGTGCAGGCCGTGACCAACGAACTGGCCGGCGAGCGCGTGGACATCATCCTGTGGTCCGACGATGCCGCAACCTACGTCATCAACGCCCTGGCTCCGGCTGAAGTCGGCAGCATCGTGGTGGATGAAGACAAGCACAGCATGGATGTGGTGGTCGAGGAAGAGAATCTGGCGCAAGCCATCGGGCGCGGCGGTCAGAACGTGCGCCTTGCAAGCGAAATGACCGGCTGGGAGATCAACCTGATGACGGTTGAACAATCCGCCGAGAAGAACGAGCAGGAATTCTCGAAGGTTCGCGATCTGTTCGTGGCCAAGCTGGATGTGGACGAGGAAGTCGCCGACATTCTGGTGCAGGAGGGTTTCAACACGCTGGAAGAAGTGGCTTACGTGCCGCTGGAAGAAATGCAGGCCATTGAATCTTTCGACGAAGCAACGGTCAACGAACTGCGCAGCCGTGCGCGCAATGCGCTGCTGACTGAAGCCATCGCCAACGAAGAGCAGGTCGAGCACAACATCGAAGACTTGCTGAAGATCGAAGGCATGGACGAAGAGACGGCACGCGCACTGGCAGGTAAAGGCGTGGGCACGCAGGAGCAGTTGGCCGACCTGGATGGCGATGAACTGATGGAAATCACGGGAATGGATGCCGAGCGTGCCAATCAGTTGATCATGACGGCGCGTGCACCCTGGTTCATTTGAGCCGTAAGTAAAGCAGTAAGGGTATTTGTTGTCTGGTATAGGTTAAGGGGTTGTAATGGGAAAATTGAACGTCGCGCAATTTGCGGGTGAGCTTGGGCTTCCGGTCGAGCTGCTGTTGGAGCAGTTGCAATCGGCTGGAGTATCCAAGCAGAAAGATACCGACACCATATCGGAACAGGACAAATCGCAGCTCCTTGAGCACCTGCGCGGTGCGCATGGGGCAGGCAAGAACAAGATCACGCTGGTACGCCGCGAGACGACAGCGATCAAGAAAGCCGATAGTTCCGGCAAGTCCCGCACCATTCAGGTGGAGGTGCGCAAAAAGCGTACCGTAGCACCCGGAGCGGCCCAGGCGGCGGAAGTGCCGGTGCAAGCTGCCGTGCAAGCGCCGGTAGTGGAAGAAGCCAAACCGACCAAGCCTGCCAAGAAAGGTCTGGACGAGCAGGAGCAGAAGGCGCGCGCCGAAGAAGCACGTCTGCAAGCCGAACTGGCGGCACGCCAGGCTGCCGATGTACAAGCCAAACAAGAACGCAGCAAACGCAAAGCCGCGGCTGCCGAACCGGCGCCAGCGCCTGTCGTGGCGGAACCTGTGGTCGAAGCCAAGCCCGCAGCTGCAGAGCCGGTCGCGGCGTCAACCGCCGCAGTACCAGCTGCCGGAACGCCCGAAGGGACTTTGCACAAACCGACGCTCAAACCTGGCGACAAGGTTGCGCGTCCTGCCAAGAAAGTGGACAAGGTTGCCGCCAAGGAAAGCCCTTGGGACGAAGCCGGACACAAGAAGCGCCCGCCTTCGCGAACTGCCGATACCCGTGGCGGATTGGGCGGACGTACCGGCGGCAGCGCGATCCGTGCGCCGCGTCATGACAAACACAGCAAGCCGGAAGCGGCACACGCATTCTCGTTGCCGACCGAACCCATCGTGCAGGAAGTGATGGTTCCGGAAACCATCACCGTGGCGGAGTTGGCGCAGAAGATGTCGATCAAGGCGGCCGAGATCATCAAGACTTTGATGAAGATGGGCTCCATGGTCACCATCAATCAGGTGCTGGATCAGGAGACAGCGATGATCCTGGTCGAAGAAATGGGCCACAAAGCGGTCCCGGCCAAGCCGGACGATCCCGATGCCTTCCTGATGGAAGCGGTTGATCATGGCGATGTGGTGCTGGAATCGCGCGCGCCGGTGGTGACAGTCATGGGTCACGTCGACCACGGCAAGACTTCCTTGCTGGACTATATTCGCCGTACCCGTGTGGCGAGTGGCGAAGCCGGCGGTATCACGCAGCATATCGGTGCTTACCATGTGGATACACCGCGCGGCATGATCACTTTCCTGGATACACCGGGTCACGAGGCGTTCACGGCGATGCGTGCCCGTGGCGCGAAAGCGACCGACATCGTGATTCTGGTGGTGGCGGCCGACGACGGCGTGATGCCGCAGACCAAGGAAGCGATCCACCACGCCAAAGCGGCAAATGTGCCCATAGTGGTGGCTGTGACCAAGATCGATAAACCCGATGCCAATTCCGAGCGCGTGCGCCAGGAACTGGTGGCGGAAGGCGTAGTGCCGGAAGATTGGGGCGGTGATGCGATGTTCGTTGAGGTCTCCGCCAAGACCGGTCAAGGTATCGATACATTGCTGGAAGGCATCTTGTTGCAAGCCGAAGTGCTGGAACTTAAAGCGCCGAAGAACAGCAGCGCCAAGGGCGTTGTGGTCGAAGCGCGTCTGGACAAGGGCAAGGGCGCTGTGGCGACTTTGCTGGTGCAGTCCGGCACCCTGAAACGCGGCGACGCGATCCTGGTCGGTTCCGTTTCGGGCCGTGTGCGCGCCATGCTGGATGAGAACGGCAAGGTGATCAACGAAGCGGGCCCGTCTATTCCGGTCGAGATCCAGGGTTTGTCCGAAGTGCCGGTCGCCGGTGCGGACTTCCTTGTGCTGGCAGACGAGAAGAAGGCGCGTGAGATCGCGCTGTTCCGTCAGGGCAAGTTCCGCGACGTGAAGCTCGCTAAACAGCAGGCGGCCAAGCTTGAGAACATGTTCGAACAGATGGGCGAAGGCGAGGTGCGTACCCTGTCACTGATCGTGAAGGCCGACGTGCAGGGTTCTCTCGAGGCGATCTCCAGTTCGTTGCAGAAACTTTCCACAGCCGAGGTCAAGGTCAGCCTGATCCACAGCGGCGTGGGTGCGATTACCGAGTCCGATGTCAACCTGGCACTGGCTTCCAAGGCGATCATCATCGGCTTCAATTCGCGTGCCGATGCTACTGCGCGCCGTCTGGCCGAATCGTCCGGTGTGGATATCCGTTATTACAATATCATCTACGCGATGGTCGACGAGATCAAAGCAGCGCTATCCGGCATGCTGGCACCCGAGAAGAAGGAAAGCATCATCGGCATGGTCGAGGTGCGCCAGGTATTCCATATCTCCAAGGTCGGTACGATCGCGGGATGTTATGTCACCGAGGGCATGATCAAGCGCTCTTCCAGCGTGCGCGTGCTGCGCAGCAACGTGGTGATCCATACTGGCGAACTGGATTCGTTGAAACGCTTCAAGGACGATGCGAAGGAAGTGAAATCCAACTTCGAATGCGGTCTGTCCCTGAAGGGCTACAACGATCTGCAAGTCGGTGACCAGCTTGAGGTGTTTGAGATCGTCGAAGTGGCACGGGCGCTTTAATGGCAAAGGACTTTTCGCGTATCGATCGCATCGCCGAACAGATCCAGCGCGAGTTGGCTGAGCTGATCCGCCTGGAGGTGAAAGATCCGCGTGTGAAGAAGGTCACGCTGACGGGAGTGGAGGTGACCAACGACCATGCCCACGCCAAAGTGTTCTACACCTCGCTGGATGGCGACAGTCCTGACTTGCTGCAAGGTCTGGAACGTGCCGCCGGATTTCTGCGCAGCCAGTTGGCGCATGCCATGAAACTGCGCATCACACCCCAATTGCATTTTGTGTATGACGCTTCGGTCGAGCGCGGAGCGCATCTTTCCCAGCTGATCGATCAAGCGGTTGCGAGTGACAAAAAAGACTGAGCAATTCAAACGAGTCAAAAGATCGCTGGATGGGGTCTTGCTGTTCGATAAACCGCTGGAACTCAGCTCCAACACCGCGCTGCAAAAAGTGCGACACTTGTTTAAAGCCGAGAAAGCCGGACATACAGGTACTCTCGACCCGCTCGCTACTGGTCTGCTGCCGGTCTGTTTCGGCGAAGCCACCAAATTCACCACTGCCTTGCTGGATGCCGACAAGCGTTATCGTGCGACGATACGTCTGGGACAGCGCACGACAACGGGCGATGCTGAAGGCGACATTACCGAGACGCGGCCTGTCGCAGTGGATGAAGCGCAAGTGCTGGCGGTGCTGGGACAATTCATGGGCGAGAGCCTGCAGCTTCCACCCATGCACAGTGCCATCAAGTATCAGGGGAAGCCTTTGTACGAATACATCCGCAAGGGCGAAACCGTGGAGCGCGAACTGCGTACGGTAATTATTCGCGAATTGACGCTGGAACGGCTGCAGGGTAACGAGCTGGAATTCGCCGTTCTATGCAGCAAAGGTACTTATGTGCGCACGTTGGCAGAGGATATCAGCGAAAAGCTGGGTTGCGGCGGGCATCTGATCGCCTTGCGTCGCACCGGGATAGGCGAGTTCAGTCTGGACGATGCCTATACCCTGATACAACTGGAGGGGATGGATGAAGCCAAGCGCGACACCTGTCTGATGCCTCTGGACAGGCTGGTGCAGAATTTGCCCAGTCTGGAATTGAATGAAGTTCAGGCCGGCAGGCTTGCCCAAGGGCAAAGACTGGGTCTGAGCGACATGTACCCAGACGGGAAACGGCGTCTGTACGTTGCCGGGCGCTTTATCGGCCTAGGCGATCTGGAAGGTGGACGGTTGGCTCCCAGCCGTCTGTTGTCCAGCGTTGCCAAAGCGGCTGCACAGCGCGAATCAACTTGAGCGGAGACCCCATTCAGGGGTAGAATGCCGCACTTTTTATTGGAGAGAGAAGTCTAAATGTCTATTACCGCCGCACAAAAATCGCAAATCGTTACTGACTATCAGCGCGCCAAGGGCGATACAGGTTCCCCTGAAGTTCAAGTAGCCTTGATGACGGCACGTATCAACTACCTGACCGAACACTTCAAAGAACACAACAAGGATCACCACTCCCGTCGCGGTCTTCTGCGCCTGGTGAGCCGCCGCCGCAAGCTGCTGGACTACCTGAAGAGCAAGAATGAAGCGGGTTACAAAGAGCTGATCCAGCGCCTGGATCTGCGCAAGTAACAAGTTTTGCAAGCGGGTCGCGAATGCGGCCCGCTTCGTTTTGGATGTCATATCGCCACGCTGGTAACGGCCACTCGGTCACGCATTTACATTGGAGAGAGCTATCTTGAGTCACTATAAAAAAACCCTGAGCTACGGCAAACATCAATTGACACTGGAAACCGGCGAGATCGCGCGCCAGGCCAGCGGAGCAGTCATGGTCAGCCTGGACGACACCGTGGTGCTGGTCACCGTGGTGGGACGCAAGGATGCCAAACCGGATCAGGACTTTTTCCCGCTGACCGTCGATTACCAGGAACGCACCTATGCCGCGGGCAAGATTCCCGGCGGTTTCTTCAAGCGTGAAGGCCGCCCCAGCGAAAAAGAGATTCTGACCTCGCGCCTGATCGACCGTCCGCTGCGCCCGCTGTTCCCGGAAAGCTTCTACAACGAAGTGCAAATCGTAGCGACCGTGATGTCGTCCGATCCGCAGATCGATTCCGATATTCCTTCCATGATCGGCGCTTCTGCTGCCCTGGCGATCTCCGGCATCCCGTTCGACGGCCCCATCGGCGCGGCGCGCGTGGGTTACCTCAACGGTCAGTATGTGCTGAATCCGACCAAGGACGAACTGGTCGAGTCGAAGATGGACCTGGTGGTTGCCGGTACTTCCAAAGCGGTATTGATGGTGGAATCCGAAGCGCAGGAACTGTCGGAAGAAATCATGCTGGGCGCCGTGGTGTTCGGCCATGAACAGATGCAAGCCGTGATCAACGCGATCATCGAAATGGCAAATTCCGTGGGCCAGGACGATTGGGACTGGACGCCTGCAGCGAAGAACGAGGCGTTGATCGCCAAGATCAATGCGCTGGCCGAGAACGACCTGAAGGCTGCGTACGCTGTACGCCAAAAACAGGCACGTACCCAGCAAGTGGATGCGATCCGTGCGAAGGTTTCCGAAGCATTGGCCACACCGGAATTCGAGAATGTGTCCAAAAACGAAATCGGTGAATTGTTCAGTGCACTGGAAGCCAAGATCGTGCGCGGACAGATACTGAGCGGCGAGCCTCGTATCGACGGCCGCGATACCCGCACCGTGCGTCCTATCACCATCCGTACCGGCGTGTTGCCGCGTACCCATGGTTCGGTTTTGTTCACCCGCGGCGAGACACAGGCGCTGGTGATCGCGACGCTGGGTTCGATGCGCGATTCGCAAACCATCGACGCCTTGCAGGGCGAGTTTTCCGACCGCTTCATGCTGCACTACAACTTCCCGCCGTACTCCACCGGTGAGACCGGTCGTGTCGGTACGCCCAAGCGTCGCGAGATCGGTCACGGTCGTCTGGCCAAGCGGGCCCTGGTTGCCGTGCTGCCGAGCGAAGAGGAATGCGGCTACGCGATCCGCGTGGTGTCCGAGATCACCGAATCCAACGGTTCCAGCTCCATGGCTTCCGTTTGCGGTGGCTGTCTGTCTCTGATGGACGCAGGTGTTCCAGTCAAAACTCATGTGGCTGGTATCGCCATGGGCCTGATCAAGGACGGCGGCCGCTTTGCGGTGCTGACCGACATTCTGGGCGATGAAGATCACCTCGGCGACATGGACTTCAAGGTGGCCGGTTCCGACACGGGTATCACCGCCCTGCAGATGGACATCAAGATCAACGGCATCACCAAGGAGATCATGCAGGTCGCCTTGAGCCAGGCCAAAGAAGGCCGTATGCATATCCTCGGCATCATGAAGCAGGCGATGCCGTCCGTACGCCCGGAAGTCTCCGACTTTGCGCCGAGGATGATCAAGATGAAGATCAATCCCGAAAAGATCCGCGACGTGATCGGCAAGGGTGGTGCGGTGATCCGTGCATTGACCGAAGAGACCGGTACTACGATCGACATCGACGATGAAGGCAATATCACCATCGCCTGCGTGAGCGGCGACGCAGGTGAACTGGCCAAGAAACGCATCGAAGACATCGTGGCCGAAGTCGAAGTGGGCAAGGTGTATGAAGGTCCGGTGGTCAAGTTGCTGGATTTCGGTGCGCTGGTCAACGTTCTGCCGGGCAAGGATGGTCTGCTGCACATCTCGCAAATCTCGCATGAGCGGATCGCCAACGTTGCGGATCACCTGAAAGAAGGCCAGATAGTCAAGGTCAAGGTACTGGAGCTGGACGACAAAGGCCGCATGCGCCTCAGCATGAAGGCATTGGCACCACAACAGGAAACGGCTGCACCTGCCGCGGATTAAGCCAGACGATGTCGTTATCGAGGCCCCGCTCAGCGGGGCTTTTTTATTTTCGACGAATGTTGTCGGGTAAAACTTGATAAAGATTGATTGCCGGGGTCTGCGTTAGGTTAGGCTACAGGGTATCATCCCGATGTGTCCTTGCCGGACAGGTAACCTGTTTTGAGCGACAACGTGCATCGATATCGATTTCGCCTGCTGATTCTGTTGTGCCACGTGATGTTCCTTCCACTGGTGGCACTGGCAAGCAACGATCCTCTGTCGACGGAGCAATACGTCGAGCCGGGTGATTTTCCCCAGACTGCGGATATGAGTCGTTGCGACAGGGAGAAGATCAGGAGGCCGTTGACCCTTGCTGACGTGGTTGATCTGACCTTGTGCAACAATCCGCAGACACGATTGCTCTGGGCGAACGCCCGCGCCCAGGCGGCGAACGTCGGTGTCGGCATGTCAGCCTACCTGCCCACCCTGTCGGCGCAAGCCGGCGACACGCGCTACATTTCCAACGCTGCCGGAAGTCCCGGCAATTATAGAAGTCGAAACGCCAATCTGAGCGCGGGCTATCTGCTGTTTGATTTCGGCGGACGGTCCGGGACGCTGGAAAATGCCAAGCAACTGCTGGTTGCTGCCAACGCGACCCGCGATGCGACGTTGCAGGCCAATTTTCTCGGCGCAGTGCAGGCTTATTATGCATTGCTGTCCGCACAAGCCGGTGTGGACGCATTGAAGGTCGCCGAGGCTTCAGCCAGGGAAAGTTTTTCCGCGGCGGAAGCGCGCTACCGGGCGGGCATTGCCACACCGGCAGACAAGCTGCAGGCACAGACGGCCTTGTCTCAAGCCAGGCTCAATCTGATCACAGCGCAAGGGAACACCCGCGCTGCGCAGGGGACTTTGGCGAACGTCATGGGGTTTGATGCCAGTATCCAGTTCACCCTGGTGTCATTGCCGGAATCGGTACCCGATCCGGTCGTGGAGCAGGATATCGGGAAACTGATCGACGATGCACGCCGAAAGCGGCCGGATCTGCGGGCGGCCGAAGCCCAGATCAAGGCGGCGGAGGCACAGCTGGAAGTGAGCCGTGCCGCGGGTTTGCCCAGTGTCAGCCTGAACGCATCGACCGGTTCACAGAATTTACCGGGAGTGCAGACTACCAATACCAGCAGTATCGGTGTGACGCTCAACGTTCCCTTGTTCACGGGCGAGAGCAACACCTACCAGAACCGCGCTGCCGAGTTGCAGATCGAAGGCAAGGTTGCGGCGCGCGACATATTGGCCAACCAGATCGCACTGGACGTATGGAAGGCCTACCAGGCCCTGCTCACGAACAGCCAGGCCTTGATTGCTTCAAATGACCTGGTGGCATCAGCCGAGCAGTCCGAGCGGATGACGCTGGGACGCTACAAGGCCGGCGTTGCGAATATGTCGATACTGGATGTGCTGAATGCGCAAAGCACGCTGGCCAGTGCGCGGCAACAACATGTCGCGGCGTTGTATAACTTTCAGGCAAGCCGGCTGGTCCTGGCTCAGGCCATTGGGCAGCTCGATCTGACACGGCTGGAAGCAGGGAATTGAGCCGGGAGTTGCCGCGTTGAATCATGCGCGAAACGGGAGTGTGGAATGCAAACAAGAATCTCGCGAAACATATCGATCGGAATAGTGCTGCTGCTGGCTGGCGGAGCGGGCATCTGGTGGCTCATCCCGAAAAACGAACCGGCTGAAGCGCGCTATGCGACTGTCACGGTGGAGCGCGGCTCCATCATTCAAAGCGTCTCGGCCAACGGGACGCTGAATCCGGTGGTGCTGGTCAGCGTCGGCAGCCAGATTTCCGGGATCGTCAAGAAACTGCATGCCGATTTCAATGACCAGGTCAAAGCGGGGCAGGTACTGCTGGAACTTGACCCGACCCTGACCCATGCGCAACTGCTGCAAAGCGAGGCGAATATCGCAAACGCCGAGGCATCGCTGGAACTGGCACAGGCCAACGAAATACGGACGCGCGGACTGTTCGAGCAGGAGTACGTGACCCGCCAGGACCTTGACACCGCTGTGCAGATGCTCAAGGCGGCCAAGGCCCAGCTTGCGCTGGCACAGGCGCAAATGGAGCGCGACCGGACCAACCTGAGTTATACCGTGATCCGTTCGCCGGTATCCGGTGTCGTCGTATCGCGCCTGGTCGATGTCGGACAGACCGTGGCAGCATCGCTGCAAACGCCGACCTTGTTCCAGATCGCGCAGGATCTTTCGCACATGCAGATCGATACGAGTTATGCCGAGGCGGACGTGGGCAACATCCGTGTTGGACAGCAAGCGACTTTCCGGGTGGACGCTTTCCCCAACCGCAGTTTTCGCGGCGCGGTGCGCCAGGTGCGCCTTAACCCGACCACACAGCAGAACGTGGTGACCTATGACGTGGTGGTATCGGTGGACAATCTGGATCAGGTCCTGATGCCGGGCATGACGGCCTATGTGAACATCGTGGTCGCCCAGCGCAAGGATGCGCTAAGGATTCCCAATGCCGCATTGCGCTTTCGCCCCGGCGATGCCGGGCCGCGCCCCGACAAGGCTCGCAGCAGCGGTGACAACAAGCCCAAGGACGAAGGGCGAGGCAAGGACAAAGGCGAAACGACCCCGATGGGTACGGTGTATGTACTGGAGAAAGGACTGCCGAAAGCAGTGCGTATTTCAGTCGGCATCACCGACAACCGCATGACCGAAGTACTGGGCGGAGAGATCAAGGAAGGCGATGCGGTCGTCGTCGAGGATCGTCAGCCGCCGGCGAAGAACACCGGTACCGGCATGAGATTGTTCTAGCGGCGGGCAGATGATGAACAACGATTCCGTCATTCATATCGAGCGGCTGTACAAGGAATACGTGACCGAGGCCGGAGCCGTGCCGGTGCTCAAGGATGTTTCGTTCACGGTGATGCCCGGAGAGTTTGTGGCCATCATGGGGCCGTCCGGTTCGGGCAAGTCCACCTTCATGAATATTCTCGGTTGCCTCGACGCGGCCACCAGCGGCAGCTACTTTCTCAATGGACGCGATGTGAACAAGCAGAGCCGCGATGAACTGGCCCTGTTGCGCAATCAGGTGATCGGCTTCGTGTTTCAGGGGTTCAACCTGTTGCCGAGAGCCAGCCTGGAAGACAACGTTGCCTTGCCCCTGATCTATCGTGGCACGCGGCGCGCAGAACGTCTGGCACGGGCGAACGAGATGCTCGCGAGAGTCGGTCTCGGGCAATATGCACGCTCGCGCCCGAACCAGATATCCGGCGGGCAGCAGCAACGCGTTGCCATTGCACGTGCACTGGTGAACCAGCCCAAACTTCTGCTGGCAGACGAACCTACCGGCAATCTCGATACCCATACAAGCCAGGACATCATGGCGCTGTTCACCGAGCTGAATCAGCGTGACGGCATCACCATCGTCCTGATCACGCACGAGCCGGACATCGCCGCCTATGCCCAACGGCTGGTGCGTCTTTCCGACGGGAGCATCGTATACGACGGAGCAATCGGGCACGCTGCACCGGAACATCTGGAGCAGACGTCATGATAAGCGCCATGCTCAGCGAAGCCTGGATCGCGATGGGGGCGAACCGGCTGCGCACCATCCTGACCATGCTCGGTATGGTCATCGGCGTAGGCGCGGTGATCCTGATGCTGGCGGTGGGGCAGGGCGCCCAGCAGCAGGTGCAGGCATCCATCGCCTCCATGGGCAGCAACCTGTTCATCATCCTTTCCGGTTCCACGACTTCCGGCGGTGCCCGCATGGGTGGAGGCGCGTCGCCGACGCTGACCATTGCCGATGCGCAAGCCATCGAGGAATTGCCCTCGGTCAATGCAGCTGCACCGGCTTCGCCCGGCACCGCACAGCTGGTGTATGGCCCGAACAACTGGAGCACGCAGATCACCGGCACCACGCCGAGCTTTCTCACTGTGCGCGATTGGCAACTCTCGGCAGGATTTCCCTTTTCCGATTCAGACGTCCGTTCGGCGACCCAGGTGGCGTTACTGGGCCAGACCGTGGTGCAGAACCTGTTCGGCGACGAAGACCCGGTCGGCAAGACCCTCCGTATCAAGAACAGCCCGTATGTCGTTCTCGGCGTGCTGGGGGCCAAGGGGCAAAGCCTGGACGGGCGCGATCAGGACGACACCGTGCTGATTCCGGTGACGACAGCGCAGCGCAAGTTGTTCGGCACCCGCATCGGGGGCGCGGTGCGCTTCATCATGGCGCAGGCGGAGTCGGACGACGCGATGGCCAGGGTCGAAACATCCATCAACGAATTGCTGCACCAGCGCCACCGTATCCGCGAAGGTGCCGACAACGACTTTACCGTGCGCAACCTGACGGCAATGGCGAACACAGCCGCCGAAACCGCACAGGTCATGTCCATGATGCTGGGCGCCATCGCTTCGATCTCCCTGCTGGTCGGCGGTATCGGCATTATGAATATCATGCTGGTGTCGGTCACCGAACGCACGCGCGAGATCGGCATACGCATGGCCATCGGCGCGCGCGGCAAGGATATCCTGCTGCAATTCCTGCTGGAAGCCATTATCATCTCGGTCGTCGGTTGCTTGGTCGGCGTCATTCTTGGCGTCGGCGGAGCAATCGCAGTGAACAAACTGGCGGGTATGGAGGTGCTGGTGACCGTAACTTCCATTATCACGGCCTTCTGCGTGGCGGCGGCAGTCGGTATCTTTTTCGGCTGGTATCCGGCACGCAAGGCATCCTTGCTCAAGCCGATTGACGCCTTGCGGTTCCAATAGTGTGAACATAAACAATGATGAATAAATTTTCTACCGATTGCCGGCAGTGTTCGCGCCTTGCCTCTTTTCTGGATGAGGTGAGAGCCGCGCAACCGGGTTATTTTGCAAAACCCGTACCTTCCTTCGGCGAGGCCGGTACGCCGTTACTGATCGTCGGCCTTGCACCGGGGATGCACGGGGCGAACCGCACCGGTCGGCCGTTCACAGGCGACTATGCGGGCGATCTGCTGTATTCCACTTTGTATAAATACGGCCTTGCGACTGCCCCCGAGCCGCTGGATGCCGATAAGCAAGCCAATCCCAGACTGACCCTCAAAGGCTGCCGCATCACCAACGCGGTGCGTTGCCTGCCGCCGCAGAACAAGCCGGAACCTGCCGAGATCAGGCAGTGCAACGGTTACCTGGCCCAGGAACTGGCGGCTTTGCCGCAGGGGGCTGCCGTCATCGCCCTAGGGACCATCGCTCACGAAGCGGTATTGCGTGCCAGCGGCCTGAAGGTGAAAGATTTCAAATTTGCCCACGCCGCGCGTCACGCATTGCCGAACGGTTCGAAGCTTTATGACAGCTACCATTGCAGCCGCTACAATACGCAAACCAAACGCTTGACCGAAGCCATGTTCCACCAGGTCTTTGAATCCATCCTTGAACACCACAAACTTCGATCCTAAAGAATTCGTCGCCTCGCTGCCTTTGCAGCCTGGCGTGTATCGCATGCTGGACGGGGCCGGGCAGGTGCTGTACGTGGGCAAGGCCAATCAGCTCAAGAAGCGCGTCGGGTCGTATTTCCAGCAGAGCAACCTGTCGCCGCGCATCCGCCTGATGGTGTCGCACATCGCGCGCATCGAGGTCACGGTGACACGCTCCGAAGCCGAGGCGCTGCTGCTGGAGAACAACCTCATCAAGTCGCTCAAGCCGCGCTACAACATCCTGTTCCGCGACGACAAGTCCTATCCCTATATCGTGCTGACCGGCAGCCCGTCGCCGCGCCTGACCTACTACCGCGGTGCAACCGACAAGCGCCATCAGTACTTCGGCCCCTATCCCAACGCGCAGGCGGCAAAAGACAGCATCAATCTGCTGCAGAAGGTATTTCGCCTGCGCACCTGCGAAGAAGGCGTGTTCAACAACCGCACGCGACCCTGCCTGCTGCACCAGATCCATCGCTGCAGCGCACCCTGTGTCGGCATTATCAGTCCGGAGGATTACGCCACCGACGTGCGCAACGCCGTGCTGCTGTTGCAGGGCAAGCATGATGAAGTCGAGAAGCGCTTGCGCGAGGCGATGGAGCTGGCGGCGGATAACTTGCAGTACGAACACGCCGCCGCGCTACGCGACCAGCTGCAGGCACTGCACACAGTGCAGGAAAAGCAGTTTGTGGAAAGCGGGCGCGACACGGATGCCGATATCGTTGCAGTGGTCGAGGCGGAAGGCGCACTGTGCCTGAATCTGGCCATCGTGCGCGGCGGGCGGCATCTGGGCGACAAACCCCTGTTTCCGCAGAACGTGCAGGGGCAGGACAGCGCCGAGGTGCTGGAAGCCTTCCTGGCGCAGCATTACCTGGAAAGCAGCGTGCCGCCGCTGATCATCACCAGCATCGAAATCACTGACGAGGCACTGGAACAGCTGTTGACAGAACAGGCTGGGCATAAGGTGCAGATACGCCATGCCGTGACCGGCGAGAGGCGGCAATGGCTGGAAATGGCACAGGCCAACGCGCTGTTGGCATTGCGCCAGCGGGCCGGCCTGCACGCGGGGCAGACCCTGCGTCTGGAGGCCCTGCGCACAGTGCTGTCATTGCCCGACCTGAAGCGCATCGAGTGTTTCGACATCAGCCATACCATGGGCGAGGCCACCGTGGCGTCCTGTGTGGTGTATGACGAATTGGCGATCCGCCCGCAGGAGTACCGCCGCTATAACATCAGCGGCATCACTCCCGGCGACGACTATGCCGCGATGCGCCAGGCCCTGCAGCGGCGTTACCAGAAACTGCAGCAAGGCGAAGGCAAGCGTCCGGACCTGATCCTGATCGACGGCGGAGCGGGGCAGCTGGGGATAGCGGTGGATGTGATGGCGGAACTCGGGGTGTCAGACGTTGCGCTGGTGGGTGTGGCCAAGGGCGTGGAGCGCAAACCGGGAATGGAACAATTGTTACGACCCGGCGTTGAAAAGTCGCTACAATTGCCCACAGACAGTCCTGCCCTGCATCTGATCCAGCAAGTGCGTGACGAGGCACATCGTTTTGCCATCAGCGGCCACCGTGCACGACGCGGTAAAGCGCGCACAGCTTCATCGCTGGAAGACATCGAAGGAGTGGGCGAGAAACGCCGCCGCAACTTGCTGACTCATTTTGGCGGTCTTAAAGGGGTGCAACAAGCTAGCGTAGAGGAATTGGCACGAGTCGAAGGGATCAGTCCCGCGCTCGCAGAAAAGATTTACCGGCAACTCCATTAAACCGAATTTCTTGCTGAAAAGATTTACCCACAATTGTATTGATATGCCGCTCAACATACCGAATCTGCTGACCTGGTTCAGAATATTAATGATCCCCGTGTTCGTCGCGGTGTTCTATGTATCGGACAATACGTTAAACCTGCACCAGAAACACCTGCTCAGCACGTTCATCTTCTGGCTGGCGGCGCTCACGGATTGGCTGGATGGCTATACAGCCCGTGCCTTGAACCAGGGCTCCGCTTTCGGTGCATTCCTGGATCCCGTGGCTGACAAGCTGATGGTTGCGGCAGCGCTCATCGTGCTGGTCAAGCTGAATCTCGTCGATGTCTTCATCGCCTTTATCATCATCGGACGCGAAATCACCATCTCCGCATTGCGCGAATGGATGGCACAGCTGGGCAACAGCAAGAGCGTTGCGGTTTCAATGCTGGGCAAATTCAAGACCGCATTCCAGATGATTGCAATCCTGTTCCTGCTGTATCAGGAGCCTTTGTTCGGTATTTCGACGCTGTGGTGGGGGACATTGCTGATTTATATGGCTGCAGTACTTACACTGTGGTCAATGGTGTATTACCTGATGCTGGCGATGCCGCAGATCACGAAGAAATCACACGAGTAAAATTGATTTTTTTCGCCGTGCCCTGTATAGTGCGCGGCCTTCGGGGTGTAGCGTAGCCTGGTAGCGCGCCTGGTTTGGGACCAGGATGTCGGGAGTTCGAATCTCTCCACCCCGACCAGGTTCAAGTAGTAGAAGTCATGTTGGTTTGCCGAATGAATTGTGCCCGTAGCTCAACCGGATAGAGCACCAGCCTTCTAAGCTGGGGGTTACAGGTTCGATTCCTGTCGGGCACGCCAATTTTGACTTGACGGTTCAACGGTGGCTGTAGCTCAGCTGGTAGAGCCCTGGATTGTGATTCCAGTTGTCGTGGGTTCGAGCCCCATCAGCCACCCCATATTTCATCGTTCCATCGATAGCGCCGGCCAACCCTGTGAGATGGAACGCAGCCTTTGTAAGATCACCTCACCGCTCTGGCTTTTCTGACCGCTTTACCATCGTAAACTTTAGCCCGGATGCGCTCGGTCAGGTGACCTGTCAATTCGCTCGCTTTCCTTCCATCTTTAATTATCTCCCTGGCCGTTTCCGCACGGAACATGCCTAAAGGGAGTGCCAAGGTCATGGAGGTCAACTCTATTCACTTGTCATAAGTTCGCAATTTTGAAACATCCTTTATGCACACATCCTTGCCTTCCACATGGATCAATCCGGCATCGGATAAATTGTGCAAAATTCGCGAAAATGTTTCAGGTGTGATATTGAGATTGGAGGCAATCACATTCTTATTGGCAGACAAGCTGATATGGACATCCTGCCCATTCTTGATTTCTTCGAGATCATGTAGCAGGTAATCGATTACCCGCTGTTCCGAGGAGCGTAGCGAAAGTGATTCAACATTCTGAATCATGCGATGCAGGCGAATGGACAACCCCGCCAGCATCTTTCGGCAGAAAGCTGGATCGCTTTCTATGCCGCCAACGATCACATTCTTGTTGATATGAAGCGCCAAGGAGTCCGTCAGGGCCTGTGCGTAAACAGGGTAAGGCTTGCCCATAAACATCACCGCCTCACCAAAACTCTGGCCAGGGTCGATTATTTCAAGCACTTTCTCCAAGCCCTGCGGTGATATCAATGCCAGCTTGACCTTGCCATGAATGACCACATGAAAGCCGGTGCAATGATCGCCACGTTGAAATAGAACATCCCCGCGTGCCAAGTGAAGTTCGCGTGTACCTTGCGCAATACGCTCGACCTCCTCCGGCGACATTTCACAAAACAACGGAAGATGTGCGAGGCAAGCATGAATGTTGACTGGATTGGCCAAGACTGTTCCTTAAGCTTCGAGACAGTTTGATTATATGGTTAAGCGCAGCGAATTGCGAAGCATTGAGTCCAGAAGGCAGAATTCCATTTTCCACAGCATATCCGTTGACCACACATAGCTGGTCAACTTGATTCCGGTCAAGGCAAGAAACGCGCTGAATGCGGAAAATCCGTCTCAGCCGTTTCCGGCAAGCCATTCTGCAGGAGCTCGATTCGATGACGACAATAAGCGATTTTCTCGCCCCCGATCACAAACGTTGCGACAACCTGTTTGTCGAGGCGGAAGAAGCGGTGGCCAATGCTGATTGGGATAACGCCGCCACATGCTTTCGGCATTTTCAGGAAGCGATGTTGCACCATTTCGCAATGGAGGAAGAGGTCATGTTCCCGGCTTTCGAAGAACGCACCGGCATGAGCCAAGGCCCGACTGTGGTAATGCGATCCGAACACAGCCAGATGAATGCGCTACTTCATCAGCTATCCGGCGCAATATCACTAAAAGACACCAATGCTTATCTGGGCGATGCCGAGACATTGCTCATTATCATGCAGCAGCACAACTTAAAGGAAGAACAGATGCTGTATCAAATGGCCGACCAGGCTTTGGTATCCAATCTGGATGAGCTGCTTGAGCGCATGCGGGCTATTCAATAGGCGGCGTTCATGCACGAACGCATTATAGATGCGCGCTGGCTGGCGCCACCCGAGCCGATGGAGCTAACTCTGGCAGCACTTGAAACGCTCAAGTCAGGTGAGAAGATACGCCTGTTGATTCACCGCGAGCCGAGTTTGCTTTTCCAGATTCTGGATGAATGGGGCTATGGCTTCGAGACTCATGACTGCAATGACGGCGGCTACGAAGTATTGATCTGGCATAAGTTGCCAGTTACCTCCAATAACAGTGACTCAGGGTCGCAATGAACGGGCAGGGCGGTTTATCCTTCGATTCGCACCTATGGCAAGCTAAAAACATCGCTTCCCCAAACAAATGCCAACTTCGGATATTGTGACCAGTAATCGGTTCAGGGGTGCCGTGTATCAAGCAACAGAGAAAAAGCTGTCAAGGCGAAAGATAGGAGGGCGGCGAGCGCGAGCCAGCTTGCCCAATTAAATCCTGCAGCTGCCAGCAAGCCAGCGGTGAGAAATAGCGCAGCGCGTGCGCCCGCCGCAAAAGTCAGCCGTTGGCGTGCATGCTCATGCCAATCAGTCTGATGTCCAGGCAGCAGCCAAAGAGGCAGTAATTGTCCTGCTGCGCCGCTAATCAGGGGAAATAAGAAAGCGAAGACAAATAAATGCGCCACGCCGGTTGAATCTAGCCAGCCTGCGCCATGCATGCCCCCAGCTACGAGAGTGATTGAAAATCCCGCCAGTGCCGCTGCCAGCAATGGCGTTGCGCCATGCAGACGAAAAATCCCGGTGCGGTAGCGTGTAAACCAGGCATGCATCAAATGGCTCAATGGAATCATCCAGGCTAATAATCCTAGCCACGACAGAAGCGGCAACCAGGCGGCACCTAGCGCAATCAAAACCGCACCGCCTAGTGCCGCAGGCAGGTCGGCGCGCAACCGGGTTGCAGCCTGCAGGTCGGAATGCCCTGCAGCGGTGGGCAACAGGACTTGCATGGTGCCAATGGCACTTATACCCACGAATCCGAAGAGGTTCAGATGCAAGTGCAAACGCTTGAGTGCAAGTATCTGCTGCGGCCAGATAGACATGGCAAACACTGCCAGCAAACTCATTCCCAGACAAACCAGCGCAGCGAGATACCAACGCAATCCGGGATGTGCACCACCCAGCGCCTCTTTGGCTCGCATAGCTTGCCAGGCAGCCAAGCCGACGCAGGCGAACAGAGCGAGAAGGGAAGCTGTGCTGCGAAAGACTTCCGGTAAGGAAATAATGAAAAAAGCTACTATCATTGCGCCGCCAATCCAGGCTAGCAATGCAAAGCTCTCGACAACCCGTGGCGCTGCGCGTGTACGAGTTAGCACCGGAACGAAATGCGTCATTGCCCCCATGATCAATGGCATCACACCCAGCGCAAAGGCTAAATGCACATGAGCCGCACGATGAAAGTCGGTAATGACCGGTAGCAACCATGCGCCCAGCATGCCAATGATGGCCGCCAACACCAGAAAAGCCAGAACCATGGAATTCGTCCCTGTCAGGAGCGTTCGCAATTGACACGTATTCAACTATTGAATCGTTTCGACAAAGCGATACATAGCATGACACGCAACGCAGTTATTCATGGCGATGCTTAACTTCGAAACGATGTGATTGCTGTCCTTGAAATTTTCCGCATCGGCAGCGATACCATCGAATTTTCTGCGCGTATCAAAACCAAGTGCCTTCATTTCAACAGGCAGTTTTCTGAATAATGCCCCTGGAACTTCCGCCTCTGCGCCCATTCCTGATGCTTTGGCTGTTTGAATGACAGTTTCAAAATCATTTTTCGATGCCGCTGACAATATGCCTTGCGAGTTTTGCAGCCATACGCGCATTTCAAGCAATAACGCATTGCGTTCATCTTTACTCAGCATCACAGCCTGACGGCCGTCATCCGATGGCCGGACATTCCCCACCGTGAATTTATATCCCAATAGCGCAACGATGATTAACAACACAACCACCAGCGCCCAACTCAGTTTGCAATTTTTCATTTAGCTTCCTCTTCATGATGGCGCGCAATCCGAAACCAAGGTCAGTCCTTCAGTAAACGATCCTCGCCATCTTAGCGCAGCAAAAAATACCTATCACAGAAAATTATTGCGCTTTAATTCCCTTGATTGCAGTCAAGGATGGGTAACACACACATGGGTTAATGTGAGTGCGCCGTGATTTTTGAGATTGATTGTTCGCATTTTTTTCCGAGTATGTGGCGGAAAAGCAAACAATCGGGCTCAGGGCAACAACCAATACAGAAATAATCATTCAGGAGGCAAGTTATGAGCGAAACGTTTACCAAGGCGATGGCGCGAAACATATTCTATGGGGGGGCTGTTTTTTTCTTCCTGTTGTTTATCGCCTTGACCTTCGACACAGTGCAAACCCTGCCCAAACGGGATCACAGAGAAAACATCACTGATTCCGTAGTGCGTGGCAAACACATTTGGGAAACACGCGACTGCGTCGGATGCCACACTATTCTGGGTGAGGGTGCTTATTTCGCTCCTGAGCTTGGCAACGTTTACAAACGGCGCGGTGGCGATTTCATCAAGGCGTGGATCAAATCTCAACCCACCGGCGCTCCGGGCCGTCGTCAGATGCCACAATTCAATTTGACTGACGAGCAACTTGACGACTTGGTCTCGTTCCTGAAATGGACCTCCGAGATCAACACCAACAATTGGCCGCCGAACATCGAAGGCTGAACCAGTAGATACCCTGTCAAAAACGGTTTAGGAGGAACTCAAGATGCAATATAAATCCCAAGCGGTGGCGAAGCCATATTTTATTGCCGCCATTGGCCTGTTCGTCGGACAGATTCTGTTCGGCCTGATCATGGGCTACCAGTATGTTGTGGGAGACTTCCTGTTTCCCGCGATCCCCTTCAACGTGGCGCGCATGGTTCACACGAACCTGCTGATCGTATGGACTCTGTTCGCGTTTATGGGAGCGGGTTATTATCTGATACCGGAAGAGGCAGAGACGGAATTGTTCAGTCCCAAGCTCGCCATCATCATGTTCTGGATCTTTCTGGTTGCGGGTGCGCTGACCATCGTTGGCTATCTGGCGGTGCCATATGCCACGTTAGCCAGAATGACAGGTAACGACATCCTTGCAACCATGGGAAGGGAATTCCTCGAGCAACCGCTGCCGACCAAAGTCGGCATCGTGATCGTGGCGCTGGCTTTCCTCTTCAACATCAGCCTGACCGTGCTAAAGGGACGGAAGACTTCCATCAGCCTGGTCTTGCTGCTCGGACTGTGGGGCCTGGCGGTATTCTTCCTGTTCTCCTTCTACAACCCCTCGAACCTGGTGCTGGATAAATATTTCTGGTGGTGGACTGTGCATCTCTGGGTGGAAGGTGTATGGGAACTGATACTGGGAGCAATGCTGGCATTCGTGCTGATCAAGATTACCGGCGTAGATCGTGAAGTCATTGAGAAATGGCTCTACGTCATCATTGCCATGACATTGATCACGGGAATCATCGGTACCGGTCACCATTATTTCTGGATTGGCGCGCCGGAATACTGGCAGTGGTTCGGTTCCGTATTCTCTGCCCTGGAACCTATTCCGTTCTTCATGATGACTGTGTTTGCTTTCAATATGGTCAACCGTCGTCGCCGCGAGCATCCCAACAAAGCCGCCACGCTGTGGGCACTTGGAACGGGTGTGATGTCTTTCCTCGGTGCCGGGGTATGGGGTTTCATGCACACACTGGCCCCGGTCAATTTCTATACCCATGGTACCCAGATCACGGCGGCTCACGGCCATATGGCGTTCTTCGGCGCATACGCGATGGTGAATCTGACGATGATCTCCTATGCGATGCCGATGCTCCGCGGACGTAGTGCAAATTCCCGCTCAGCCCAGACTTTGGAGATGTGGTCGTTCTGGCTGATGACGGTGTCCATGGTTTTCATCACGCTGTTCCTGACTGCCGCAGGCATTCTGCAAATCTGGCTGCAGCGTATGGGCAGCAACCCGATGAGCTTCATGGACACACAGGATCAGGTCATGCTGTTCTACTGGTTGCGCGAGATCGCCGGCTTGGTTTTCTTCGTGGGTTTGGTGCTTTATATCTGGAGCTTCTTCTACAAGAAAGGCGAAGCTCACATTGCCGCATAATAATGTATCCATGAGGGGCGTTCGCGCCCCTCTTCTCTTATCGAGGAATGTTCCCGCTGCTTTGCATAGCCATACGAGTGTTCCGCATGAAGTTCACGATATGCCGCCGGGTGATCTTGCGATCTGGTTTTTCATCTTCGCAGAATTGCTGGCCTTCGGTATTTTCTTCGTCGCATATGCTTTTGCGCGGGCACACAACGTGGAGCTGTTCAATGAGTCGCAACAGCACCTCAATATCGCTTCAGGTGCAATCAATACTCTGGTACTGATCACCAGTAGCTATTTCGTGGTTCGTGCAGTTGCGGCGATCAAACAGAACTTCTCGCGCGAATGCGCTCGATGGATCGCCGCCGCCATCGGCATGGGGGGAATCTTCCTGGCAATCAAGCTGTTCGAGCTTTACGCCAAGTTTTCCGCCGGCATCTCGCTCAGCACCAACACTTTCTACATGTTCTATCTGTCGTTGACGATCTTCCACTTCATGCATGTGATACTCGGCATGGTGATCCTGACGGCGGTGATGTTGAAAGCGAGAAGCGGCGGCTATAGCGCAAAATTACATACCGGCGTGGAAACCGGCGCCTCCTATTGGCACATGGTGGATATGCTGTGGATCATCCTGTTTCCGCTTGTTTACGTGATTCACTAGAAACGTTCATGGAAATTACGCATAAACCGCACTTTATCCGCCCATGTACCCTTGTGTGGCTGACTCTGATGTCGCTGACGGTGACGACTTATGCCATCGGCGAAGCGAATCTGGGCGGTTGGGCCATCATGCTTACCGTGCTTGGTACCGCAGTGATCAAGGTGCAGATGGTGTCCAGCTATTTTATGGGCTTGCGCCGCACGCGCCGGTTGTGGCGGGGAATCGTGCTGGGCTGGTTATTGCTGGTGGCAGGGCTAATTACGATCGCTTACTTATCCACCATCAAGTAAAAATGCGGTCGCTTGACCTAGACTTGATCCACTCCTTTACCAAGATGCCGCATATGACCGACCTTCCTTTCTACAAGCCGCATGGCAATGAGCTCGAGCTTTTTGAACACGCCTTTCTCAGGCAACTTCCTTTGCTAATCAAGGGGCCGACCGGTTGCGGCAAGACACGCTTCGTTTCGTATATGGCTGAAAAAATCGGCTTGCCGCTTTATACCGTCTCCTGCCACGATGACCTGACGGCATCAGACCTGGTTGGTCGGCATCTGATTGGCGACGGTGTAACCTACTGGAACGACGGTCCGCTTACCAGAGCGGTGCGCGAAGGAGGTATCTGTTACCTTGACGAGGTGGTGGAAGCGCGCAAGGACACCACCGTGGTGTTGCACCCGCTATCCGACGACCGCAGAATCCTGCCGATCGAACGCACGGGAGAAATTCTCTCGGCACCGCCGGAATTCATGCTTGTCGTGTCCTATAACCCCGGCTACCAGAACTTCCTCAAGGGCATGAAGCCGAGTACCCGGCAGCGCTTCGTCAGTCTGCGTTTCGATTTTCCCAAGCCCGAGTTGGAACAGCAGATCGTCATGGGCGAGACAGGCGCGGATACGATGCTGGCAAAGAAATTGGTCAATCTTGCCAATAGCCTGCGCACGCTCAAGGAACATGACCTGGAGGAGGCCGCCAGCACGCGCTTGCTGGTCTATACGGCAACACTGATCCTTAGCGGGTTTGATCCGGTGGATGCCTGCCGGGCTGCGCTTGTCGAACCGCTTACCGACGATGAGGAGACAGCCGAAGCGCTGATGGAGATCGTCTATGCCAGTTTCGGAAAGTGACGGCAAATCGCTGTGAAACCTGATACACAGCGCAAACGATTACTGTTCCAGGCCGGATTTTTCATGCTGTTCCTGCTTGCACCGGTGTTCGACCTGTTTCGCTTGGACCTCAATCTCAAGCACTTCTTTTTTCTTGGTATGCACTGGACGCTGGGACTGGACGAATTCGTGGCGGGGAAGATCGACGTTACACAGGCAGCCATCAACATCGTGCTCCGAGGCGGTCTGCCTATCCTGGGTACCGTTGCATTCGGTCTATGGATATCCTGGAAATACGGGCGACTTTATTGCGGCTGGCTGTGCCCGCATTTTTCAGTCGTGGAAACCGTCAACCAACTCATGCGTCGTACTATCGGCCGACAAAGTCTTTGGGATCGTCAGGCACTGCCGGAGAAGAATGCGGATGGCACCATCACCGGGGCCAATCCCCTTTACTGGTTGGTGCTGCTACCGATGGTGGTTGCTTTCGCATTCGTGTGGGCAGTCGTGCTGCTAACCTACCTGCTTCCTCCGCCAGAGATCTACGGCAACCTGTGGCACGGCACGCTGACCCGCAATCAGGGTGTTTTCCTCAGTGTCGGCACCCTGGCATTCTTTGTCGAATTCATGTTTGCGCGACATCTGTTCTGCCGCTATGCCTGTGCCGTGGGGCTGTTCCAAAGCATCGCCTGGATGGGAAATCGCAAAGCCATGGTGATCGGGTTCAACCGGCGTCGTGTAGAAGAGTGTGCGGATTGCAATGCAGCCTGCGACAACATCTGCCCGATGCGCCTCAAGCCGCGCCAGATCAAACGCCTCATGTTCACATGCACCCAGTGCGGTCAATGCGCCAACGCATGTTCACAAGTGCAGATCAACAATCCCAACGGCTCTCTATTGAAGTGGGTGGAGCACGAGTGTGCACTTGACAAATCGGCGCGTGATTTCGGACATCACGATGACATTCCGGATTATTGCCACGGACGGGATCAAAAGGAATAAATGGAAGAATATGTTGGGGCGCTGTGGCACAGGCTCATTACCGATGTGGCGGACAAACGCTATCCGAGTGAGGCTGTGTCGCTGGAGCAGATCAGCAAGATTGCCGGTATCCTGTTCCGTTCCTGGGGCGGCGACAGCGGGCTTGCCGTCAAATCCGCAACCGCGACCCGCCATGGTGCAAAACGCAGCCTGTTGCAACGCATCGCCGGCAGCAACATGAAAACCGAGTTGACCTGGTTGGACGGCGAAACGCTGAATCTCCCCGCAATCATCGATCTTTTTCCGCAGCGGGATTTGAACCGCGATTTATATCTTTGGCTCATCGCCTTGGCAGCTACCCATTCCGAACCCGCGCTGCCGTGGATACAGCGAAACCAGCGCGCCACGCAGGATGTTCTGGAGCGGTTCCCCGGACTGGCGTGCCGTTATCAACGCTTGGCGGACGCGGTGTTGGACATGCGCCCGCGGCCAGAGCGACTACCGCATGGCGAGCGGGAACAGGAAGAGGCCATTCGAGCTGCGTTGCTGAATCCCGGAAGCGTGGAGCGCCTGCCTCCTGCCAGACGCCCACCTCAGCCGGTGTACTTGTGGCTGCATCCCGATCCTCCCGCCAGCGAACCCGCAAGCGGCAAGAGCAACGACCCGCAAGATCACAACGCAGGGGACAACATAATAAAGAAGGAAAAGGACCGTCGTTACCAGGCTGAGCGCGTCGACATGCCAGATAGCAAAGACAGCTTCATGATGTCCTTCCGCGCAGAGAGCATTCTGAGCTGGGCAGAATATATCAAGGTCAATCGCCCGACCGAGGAGGATGACCCTCCTGATGACCGACCGGCAGAGGACCTGGATCGCTTGAGCGTGGCGCAGGACGGCAAGACCGCAGCCTCGCGCCTGAAGTTCGATCTCGACTTGCCCTCTGCGGCATCAGATGACCGGCCTCTGGGTGACGGGATACTGCTGCCTGAATGGCATTACAAAAAACAGCTCCTGCAGCCGGCTCACTGCCGATTGCAGCCCATGCTGGCACGTGGCGCAGAACCGCTGCCACTGCCTGCCCACCTGTCCGCGACCGCGCGCCGCCTGCGCAGTCAGTTCGCTGCATTGACTCCATCCAAGGTATGGCTCCGGGGGCAGTTCGACGGGAGTGAACTCGACCTGGATGCCTGCGTGCAATTCAGTGCCGACCGAATGGGCGGCCTGCAGGCGCGGGAACAGGGACTGTACAAATCACATCAATACCACGATCGCGATCTGGCGTGCCTGCTGCTGGCAGACTTGTCGCTGTCAACCGATTCCTACATCAGCGATCACGAGCGTGTGATCGATGTCATTCGCGACACCCTGTTCCTGTTTTCGGAAGCGCTATCCGCCACTGGCGACCGATTTGCGCTTTACGGATTCTCCTCGCTCAGGCGGGAAAATATTCGCTTCCATATACTCAAGGAATTCGAGCGCAAGTACAACGATGAAATACGCGGACGCATTGCCGCGATCAAACCGGGCTTTTATACCCGCATGGGCGCGGCGATACGCCATGCCAGTCAGCTACTCGTTAAACAAGCGGCAACGCAAAAGCTGTTGCTGATCCTTACCGATGGCAAACCCAACGATCTGGACCAGTACGAAGGACGCTACGGTGTGGAGGACACGCGCGTTGCCATCCATGAAGCGCGACAAATGGGATTGAGACCATTCTGCGTAACCATCGATGAAAAGGGCAGCAACTATCTGCCCCATCTGTTCGGTATCAGCGGCTATGTAGTGATACGAAAGCCAGCCGAATTGCCGCGCGAATTGCCGCTGCTATATGCACAATTGACGCGTTGAAATACAACGCGCGCGGATGTTTGCCCAACAGTGTCGATTCTAGTTGTACCAGGACTTCGGCTGCTCTTTTTCCCAGCCTTTTCTCGCCAGAGTGATCAGCCAGCCGGTATAGAAAAACACCTCGAACATCAGAAATGCCAATCCCCACAGAAAAACGTTCATGAGCGAATAGTTACCTATGCGAGTTGAGATTCCCCATGCCTGGGGAGGGTTGATCCAGTTGCTTAGCACGGGACCGATCAAAGGGCCCAGCAGGCAGGAAGAAATGAACATGGCAGCGAAATGGATCGATGCCTGTTTGCCTGAAGGCAAATATTGGAATAGTTCAGTTTCCTTTTTCTCTTTAACCACCATTCCACCTCTTCTGTCAGGGATGATCACGTCATAGCGCCGGGACACGATGTGCGGCTTTAACGGGTGAATCGTAACATCGCAGCTCGCCCAATGAGATTGACCTGCAATAAGGAAATCGGCCTGGCGGGGAGGTATCGGGGATTACGTCCCTGTTAGCGGAAATTTCCGGGTGTTTGCGGTTTGTAAGAAGCTTGACCTTGATCAATGAGTTTAGACCGTCATAGTTTCACCATGCACTCACGGGGCAAGGTGCGTTTGCTCGCTTAACGATGTACCTAATTCATAGTCAATCAGGGAGTACATGATGATGCATGCAAAGAATCGAATGTTGGGATTGCTGGCGTTGTTCGCTTTGCCATTTGCCGTAAGCACCGCATATGCGCAGGAGACTGAAGGCCACAGTGCAGGCAAATCGGAAACGATATATGAGAGTTCCGGCGGTTCGCCGCTTGGCAATGAGCCCATGCACCAGAATATCAATCCAAAGGCACCTCCGATGACCGAGGCCGAATTCAGTCGTGGCAAAGAGATTTTCTTCCAGCGCTGCGCGGGCTGTCACGGCGTATTGCGCAAGGGTGCCACCGGCAAGCCGTTGACCCCGGATATCACTTTGGAGCGCGGCACCGAATACCTGAAGGTGTTCATCAACTTCGGCTCTCCGGCGGGTATGCCCAACTGGGGCACATCCGGTGAGTTGACCGAAAAGGAAGTGGATCTGATGGCTCGTTACGTGCAGCAGGAACCGCCGACACCGCCCGAGTACGGCATGAAGGAAATGGAGGCATCATGGAAAGTCCTGGTACCCCCCGAGAAGCGTCCCACCAGGCAGATGAACAAGCTTAACCTGAAGAACCTGTTTTCGGTGACGCTGCGCGATGCCGGCAAGATTGCTTTGATTGACGGAGACACCAAGAAGATCGTAGAGACCATCAAAACCGGCTATGCCGTGCATATTTCTCGTATGTCCGCGTCCGGCCGGTACCTTTTTGTGATCGGCCGCGATGCCAGGATCGACCTGATCGACTTGTGGATGGACAAACCTGCTACCGTGGCCGAGATCAAGATCGGCCTGGAAGCGCGTTCTGTCGAAACGTCCAAGTTCAAGGGCTTTGAGGACAAGGTTGCAATCGCAGGGACTTATTGGCCGCCGCAATTTGTGATCATGGATGGTGACACGCTCAAGCCGCGCAAGATCGTGTCGACCCGTGGTATGACAGTCGATCCGCAGGAGTATCACCCGGAACCTCGCGTAGCCTCGATCGTGGCTTCGCACTACCATCCGGAGTTTCTGGTTAATGCCAAGGAAACCGGCAAGATTTACATGGTCAATTATTCTGATTTAACAAATCTGAAGATGACGGTAATTGACGCCGCTCGTTTCCTGCACGACGGTGGTTTCGATTCCACAGGGCGCTACATGATGGTGGCCGCCAATGCCTCTAACAAGATAGCGGTGGTGGATACCAAGGAGGATAAGCTGACGGCTTTGATCGATGTGGGCAAGACACCGCACCCCGGTCGCGGTGCAAACTTCATCGATCCAAAATTCGGACCGGTTTGGGCGACAAGCCATCTGGGCGACGATTCCATCTCGCTGATCGGCACAGACCCGATCAAGCATAAGCAGAATGCATGGAAGGTGGTGCGCACAATCACCGGGCAAGGTGGTGGTTCGCTGTTCATCAAGACAAATCCAAAATCCAGGAATCTTTGGGTCGATACCCCTTTGAATCCGGATCCGAAATTGAGCCAATCAGTTGCGGTGTTCGATATCAACCATCTGGATAAGGGCTACGCAGTACTTCCGATCGGTGAATGGTCAGGCTTGGGCGACGGAGCCAAGCGTATCGTGCAGCCTGAGTACAACGCGGCAGGCGATGAAGTCTGGTTCTCGGTATGGAGCGCCAAGGACAAGGAATCTGCGATCGTGGTGGTGGACGACAAGACCCGCAAACTGAAGGCTGTGATCAAGGATCCGGAGATCATCACGCCGACGGGCAAGTTCAATGTGTACAACACGCAGCACGATATTTACTGAACCTGAATCGAATGATTGGGAAGATGGGAGTCGACTTAAGTGAAACCTGGCACTTCCCGTTTGAGAGTCTGAGAATGAATATTGAAAGGAAATTGTGATGAAACTTCGTTACGCATTGGTTCTGTCAGGCACTTTGCTGATAAGCATGCAGACAGCACAGGCTGCAGTGGATATGGCAAAGGGTGACGCACTCGCGAAAGCGAGCAATTGCATGGCCTGTCACGCCATAGACAGGAAACTGGTCGGCCCCGCCTATCAGGATGTTGCAAAGAAATACAAGGGTGACAACAGCGCAGAGGCCAAATTGGTCAAAAAGGTGAAGGAGGGCGGCTCCGGGGTGTGGGGCCAGATTCCGATGCCAGCGAATAGTCCGAAAGTAAGTGATGCCGACATCAAGATTTTGGTTGAATGGGTGCTGGCGCATTAAGTTGCCTGAGTTTGATGCATTTGTCGTACCCCTTCCGTGGGGGACAGCTGTCAGCTTACTCAGTCCATTCTCATATGAGCGGAAAAGGCAGCTATTTCTCATTGGCCTACTGGCGAGTTTTGCCTTGCTCTCCAATAGCGTGGTCTATGCCGCACCCGCTATGCCCGATGCGGCACGTCGTGCGGAACTGATCCGGATGGTGCGTAACGATTGCGGCTCATGTCACGGCATCCGATTGACGGGCGGTCTCGGCCTTTCCCTGACTCCAGAAGCGCTCAGGGAAAAGCCGGATAGTGCGTTGGTGGCAACCATTTTGTATGGCCGTCCCGGCACTCCGATGCCACCCTGGCAGGGTTTCATGAGTGAACCGGAGGCAGAGTGGATTGTTGAAAACCTTAAGCTGGGATTTCCAAATGTTAAATCGCATTAACTTTCTTGCCTTGATGATTCTTGCCCTGCCAGGGTGTTCGAACGTGCCTTTGCGCGGAACGGGAGATCTTGGGGTGGTGATCGAGCGTGCCACCGGCAGCATCGATGTGGTAGAGACCAGCGGTCGTTCGGTACTGGGTAAGGTTACAGGCCTGGGGGATCTTTCACATGCTTCGGTGAATTATTCTCGGGACGGACGCTATGCCTACGTTTTTGGTCGCGATGGCGGTTTGACAAAGGTAGACCTGCTGGAAATGCGTGTGGTCAAACGGGTGATGCAATCCGGCAACAGCATCGGCGGAGCCATTTCCCAAGACGGTAAGCTGGTCGCCGTGGCCAATTACACACCCGGCGGTATCAAAGTATTCGACTCCGCAACCCTGGACCAGGTGGCAGATATTCCATCGCTCGACGATACCGGCAAATCATCCAAGGTTGTCGGGCTGGTTGATGCACCTGGCAATCGCTTTGTATGGTGCCTGTTCGAAGCCGGGGAAATCTGGGTGGGAGATTTCAAATCTCCCGCCACGCCGGTGCTGCAGAAATTCAAGCACATCGGCAAAGAGCCCTACGATGCGATGATCACAGCCGACGGCCGATATTATCTGGCAGGTCTGTTCGGCGAGGATGGTCTGGCGCTGATCGATTTGTGGAACCCGGAGGCGGGCGCAAAACAGGTGCTGAACCATTACGGCAAAGGGGAACAGAAGTTGCCGGTATTCAAGATGCCTCATATGGAAGGCTGGGCGGCAACCGGCAGCGAATTGCTGGTACCGGCCGTGGGGCGCCATGAAGTGCTGGTCATTGACGAGAATAACTGGCAGGAAGTGGCCCATATTCCAGTACATGGCCAGCCGGTGTTCGTGGTGGCGCGGCCAGACAACCGTCAGGTGTGGGTGAATTTCGCTTTTCCAGACAACGATACCGTGCAGGTCATTGACGTGCAGAGCCGCAAGATCGTACAAACCATCCATCCGGGTAAGGCCGTTCTGCATATGGAATTTACTCCTCGCGGCGAGTCCATCTGGGTTTCCGCACGCGATGACAACAAGGTGACCATATACGATAGCGAGACCTTTGCCGTGCAAGGCGAACTCCATGTCGATAGCCCAAGCGGTATCTTTTTCACCCACCGCGCCAATAGGACCGGCTTATGAATGCCGCCCTGGAACTGCATCTGCTCAACGATTTTCAGCATGACTTCCCGCTTGAACCCACGCCGTTCGCGTCGATCGCCAAGCGCTTGGGAACAGGGCAAGAGGAGGTGTTGCAGATACTGAACGGTCTGCAGCAACGAGGCACTGTAAGCAGGGTTGGTGCTGTGTTCCGCCCACGAAGTATCGGAGCCAGCACGTTGGCTGCGCTGGCTGTGCCTGATGAGAAACTGGATGAAGTGGCGCAAATGGTGAGCAGCTACCCTGAAGTCAATCATAACTATCAGCGCGAACATCATTTCAATTTATGGTTCGTGGCGGCCGCCGCAAATGAAGTGGCTCTGCAGCGCACTCTGAAGAAAATCGAGGAGCGCTCGGGCTGCAAGGTTCTCTTTCTGCCATTGCTGGAGGAATACCATATCGATCTGGGCTTTGACATGACCGGCTCCAAACGCAAAAGTGCCACTTTTATCGATATCCATTCCGGTTCGTTGCGACAGCCATACCTGCCGACTGAACAAGAGAATCGCCTGATCGCAGCCATTCAATCTGGCCTGCCTATTGTCGAACGTCCATTCGAGGCAATTGGGATGACGTTAGGGCAGTCTGAATCCGATGTGATCAAGGGCGTGCAAGACCTGATCCGCCTGGGGGTGATCAAGCGTATCGGTGTGGTGGTTCGACATCACGAACTTGGCTACCGTGCAAATGCCATGGTGGTGTGGGACATTCCAGACGAGGAAGTCAGCCAGGTGGGTTTGTGCCTGGGAAAAGTCGAGTTTGTCACTTTGTGCTACCGTCGCCCCAGGCGTTTGCCAGCTTGGCGTTACAACCTGTTCTGCATGATCCATGGTCATGATCGGGAGGAGGTTCTCGCGCGTGTCGACGAAATGCGCCAAGCGTGCGGACTGCAGCACCGGGTTTGCGAAGTGTTGTTCAGCACCCGTCGCTTTAAACAATGTGGTGCTCGTTATGCTCGGGCGGCGGCATGATGGACAGTCTGGATCGGGCAATCATCAATCACTTGCAGGGTGGCTTCCCAGTCTGCGCAAACCCTTATGCCGAGGCCGCGAAGCAGCTTGGCACCAGCGAAATCGAATTGCTGGCACGCATAAAAAAACTGCTTGGCGACAGGGTGCTAACCCGTTTCGGCCCCATGTACCACGCTGAGCGCCTGGGCGGCGGCTTAAGCCTGGTCGCGATGAAGATACCACCCAATGACTTCGATCGCGTGGCCGGAATCGTTAATCGAATGCCCGAGGTGGCTCACAATTACGCCCGCGACAATGTGCTCAACATGTGGTTCGTGCTGGCCACGGAAACCCCGGAAGGCCAGCAGAATGCGCTTGACGTGATCGAACACGAAACCGGTTACCCGGTCTTCAACATGCCGAAAATCAAGGAATACTTCGTCGAGTTAAAGTTGCGGGTATGACCCAATCGTTACGTAATTAGTCGAGTTTAACAATGAACATGGACGCAATTGATCGAGCAATCATTGTCGCGACCCAGGAAGGGTTGCCACTGGTTCCACAGCCCTATCACGCCGTGGCGCATCAGGTCGGCATCGAACCGGACGAAGTGATGGCAAGATTCCGCATCATGCTGGAAAGCGGTGTCATTCGGCGCATCGGGGCAGTGCCTAATCATTATGCGTTGGGCTACAAAGCTAACGGTATGACGGTATGGGATGTAGCGGATGAACGCATAGACGAGTTGGGTAAACGGATAGGTCAATTGGATTTTGTCAGCCATTGCTATCAGCGCCCGCGTCATCTGCCTGACTGGTCTTACAACCTTTTTGCCATGGTTCACGGCCATGATCGCACAGAAACCGAACGGAAGGCGCAACAGATCGCTGAATTGCTGGGGGGCGATTGCCGTGCACATGAAATCCTTTACAGCACACGCATATTAAAGAAAACGGGCCTGCGCATACCCGGATAAAGTTGGTTCCCCTTGATTTGAATCATTCAAATCTCATCGAAAACAGATTAAATTCGTTGCAGATCTGTTCATCAACAATGCTGATAGCATAATTTCGGAGTGCACCTAAATTGTTCCGTATCTCGCAATTCATGCAGGAAATTGCCCATCCCATGCCGCTTGGGACGAGGCGCGATCCGGCAGGGCCGGTGGTTATCTGGAACCTGATCAGGCGCTGCAATCTGACATGCAAGCACTGCTACTCCATTTCCGCTGACAAGGATTTTCCGGGTGAGTTGTCCACCGCGGAAGCGTTCGATGTCATGGATGATCTGAAGCGCTTTCACGTACCGGTGCTGATTCTCTCTGGCGGAGAACCGCTACTTCGACCGGATATTTTCGACATTGCGCAGCGCGCCAAGGCGATGGGTTTCTATGTTGGGCTGTCATCCAACGGCACCCTGATCGACGATGGGAATATCGCCAGAATTGCGGCAGCAGGGTTCAACTACGTTGGTGTCAGTCTGGACGGTATCGGGGCAACCCACGACCAATTCCGCCGCATGGAGGGCGCATTCGATAAGTCCATGCAGGGTATCCGCCTTTGCAAGGCGCGCGGGATCAAGGTCGGTATCCGTTTCACGCTGACACAGGACAATGCACGGGATTTGCCGGCTATATTGCAGTTGATGGAGGACGAAGGGCTGGACAAGTTCTACCTCTCCCATCTCAACTACGCCGGGCGCGGCAACAAGAACCGCAAAGATGACGCGTTCCACCAGACCACCCGCGCTGCTATGGATCTGCTCTTCGATACCTGCTGGCACAACCAGCAGGCTGGCAGGCCAAAGGAGTTCGTGACCGGAAACAACGATGCTGACGGCGTGTATCTGCTGTTCTGGGTAAGAAAAAACTTCCCGCATCTTGAAAGCCATATCCGTGCCAAGCTGGAACAATGGGGAGGTAATTCGTCAGGTGTGAACGTGGCCAACATCGACAATCTGGGCAACGTCCATCCCGACACGATGTGGTGGAACTACTCCCTGGGCAACGTGCGCGAGCGTCCTTTTTCGGAGATATGGATGGATACCTCAGACCCCATCATGGCCGGTCTGAAGGCGCGGCCGCGAAACGTCGGCGGCCGCTGCGGTGCGTGTGAGCATTTCGCTATCTGCGGTGGGAATACGCGGGTGCGGGCGTGGCAAGTGACGGGCGATCCATGGGCGGAAGATCCGGCGTGTTATCTGAGCGACGAAGAAATCGGCGTGGTGCAGTTTGCCGCAGCGGGGGGATGACGATGAAAGGGATACTTGCAGTGTGCTGTCTGCTTCTTGCCTTGGCCGCCCAGGCCGGCGAACCCGCAGAGAAGCTTTATGCCGCGCATTGCGCCTCGTGTCACGGTGCTGATCGTCTTGGCGGTACCGGTCCGGCACTGCTTCCGGAAAATCTCGAGCGTCTGCGACTTCCGGAGGCCGTCAAGACCATTGCACAGGGACGTGCCGCAAGTCAGATGGCGGGTTTCGCCAACAAGCTTTCCAAAGAGGAGATCGAAGCACTGGCCGGGTTCATTTATACCAGCTTGCCCCAAGTTCCGGTCTGGGGTGACAAGGAAATTTCCGCCTCGCATATTCAGTACGCGGTCCCGGCCAACTTGTCAGACAGGCCGATCTTCAAGGCAGACCCATTGAATCTTTTTGTGGTGGTCGAGTTGGGAGATCATCATGCCACCATTCTGGATGGAGACAAATTCGAGCCCATATTTCGCCTTCCCACGCGCTTTGCCCTTCATGGCGGACCCAAATTTTCGCCAGATGGCCGTTACGTTTATTTCGCCTCGCGCGACGGCTGGATCAGCAAATTCGATATCTATAATCTTTATACCGTGGCCGAGATCCGGGCCGGTATCAATAGCAGAAACCTGGCAGTCTCAGGCGATGGCAAGACGATATTGGTTGGCAATTATTTGCCTCATTCGCTGGTGTTGCTGAATGCAGGGGATCTCTCCTTGATTAAGATCATCCCGACCGTTGGGCAGGACGGCAAGAGTTCGCGCGTTTCAGCCGTGTATCAGGCGGAGCCGCGCGGTAGTTTTATTGCAGCGCTGAAGGACGTGAAGGAGGTCTGGGAAATTCCTTATACCGTGCAGCCCCAGAAAAGCGGTTGGCGGCAAAGTTACGATTCGGCTTCGGCCGGCATGGTGGTGGGCGCTCGGACTTTTCCGATCCGCCAAATCGCGGTGGATGATTACCTGGATGATTTCTTCTTCGACCAATCCTACAAACACCTCATCAGCACTGCGCGCGATAGCAAGAAAGGGCACGTGCTTGACCTCGATACCGGGAAAAAAGTTGCCGATCTGGATTTGCCCGGCATGCCGCATCTTGGCTCGGGCATTACCTGGAATTACCAAGGGCACCCAGTACTCGCGACGCCAAACATGAAGGAGGGCGTAGTTACGGTAATCGACATGGAAACCTGGAAAACGATCAAGCAAATCAAGACGCCCGGGCCGGGCTTCTTCATGCGCAGTCACGAGAACACCCGTTATGCCTGGACCGACGGTTTTGCAACCGGCAATCCGGAGAGTCGCGACACCATGACATTGATCGACAAAGATACGCTGGAGGTCGCGCATATCTTGCGCCCCGAGCCAGGCAAGACCGCGGCCCATGTGGAATTCACTCGCGATGGGAAATATGCGTTGGTCAGTATCTGGGAGATGGACGGTGCGTTGATAGTCTATGACACGGCAACACTTGAGATAGTGAAACGTATTCCAATGAAGAAACCGTCGGGAAAATATAACGTTTACAACAAAATTACCCGCTCCAGCGGAACCAGCCACTAACTGGATAAGCTTTCGAATCAATGTCTATTTGCGGTTGAACAATTGACCACAGAGGGAAAGCAGTATTGATCGTCAGGCACAGGTCGGAAAGGCATCTACATTTGAGCGGTCAAGGTGTATCTTGCTTCCGGGGCGTTTATCCTGGCTAAAGAGATTGACCCGGCAAACAGCCCCGCCAGGATGATCTAAGCTTACTTATTGGATATGAAGACGCCGGGAGAGATCCATTCCGCAATTCGATGGTTAGCCCTGCTGTTGGATAAACACCGTCATTCGATTAACGAACTTGAGGGAACGTGAGATGGCCAAGAAAATCCCGATACATCCCGCACACCCGGAGCGAATTTGCTGGGGATGCGATAGATACTGCGCTGTTGATTCAATGTATTGTGGCAACGGTTCAGAACGCGCACAGCATCCTGTCGAGCTGTTTGGAAGTGACTGGCTCGAATTCGGCAAAGAAGAGGTGATTCCCGTGAAAAAAGTACAGGAAGCACCATAGTCCATTTCCTGAGCGCCCAAATAAGAAATGGCACTTCCAGAATACTGCTCCATAGTTGTGTTTTAGCTGGTTCCAGCTCATCTGATCCATTATGTTCAGCAGCAGGATCGACTCACGAAAGGGTGAGTCTTTGTGTCTGTTCGTTCAATTAAATTGAATAGCCATGACCTGCTGAAGGAATATTTTCCCGAAAATTCTTGATTGCCGTATGTCATGATTCAAGCTTGGCAGTTACACAATCAAAACTATTATGAAGCTTAATCAAGATAGCTCCCGGAGAGTGGTACTTGAATCACCGGCATTGCAGTGGGTCGATTCGAGCCTGCCCGGCATAAAACGGAAACTGCTTGAGCACCATGGCGATGAATTTTCCCGTTCGACTTCATTTCTGCGATACGGACCAAATACGCAATTTGAACCTCAAGACAATGTGTCAGGACAGGAGATTTTGGTTCTCGAAGGCGTCTACGAGGATGATGCGGGCAGTTACACTGCAGGGACTTACATTAAAAACCCACCTGGGTTATCTCACGCCACCGGTTCAGAATCTGGTTGCACCTTATTCGTGAAGAATAATTATCTCACCTTGGACGACACGCAGCGAACGGTTATCGATACTCGAAATGCCGACTGGTTTCAGGGGCTTGTTTCAGGTCTGACCGTTCTGCCGCTTGCCGAGATCGGTACAAAACACACTGCCCTGGTGCGTTGGGCGCCTGAGACCAGATTCAACCCGCACCGCCATTACGGCGGTGAAGAAATCTTGGTGCTGGAGGGCGTTTTCGAAGATGAATTCGGTAGGTATCCCGAGGGAACGTGGATACGAAGTCCCCATATGAGCGGCCACCACCCATTTAGTATTGAAGGTTGCCTTATACTGGTAATGACAGGTCATTTGCTCGATTGAAACTTCGCGGGGATCCATATCTTAAGTAATGCCACACGGAACGCTTCGCAAAATGCAGGTGAAAAGAATTTTCAGGAATGGCTTGCCCCTATCGGTTTGCCAGTTGAAATGCGAATCCTGGACGATTAGCATCCTGTTTGACGCGGGCACTCGATAAATTCCCGGTTAACGGAGATTTTATCCACTCGTCTCCGAATATAAATATCAAAACAACTTTCATTGCTAAGTCGAAAATCGGCTAATGGATCGACAACTGAACAGCGACGAAGCCTTTGAATTCGCATTTTCCTGTCACAAGACAGGCGATACGGAAAATGCCAAAGCGACCTATCTCAGGATTCTCGAAGCAGTGCCGGAAGAGCCGCGATCCTTGCATTTCCTCGGCATTTTGTTGCACCAGGAAGAGAAGAGTGACCTGGCCCTGTCATGCGTGAAGAGATCAATCGAGCTTTTTCCGGATTCCCCGGACTGGAGAAACGATCTAGGCAACATCCTTGCTGATCGCGGGGATTTCGCGGGTGCCGTGGCAGAATTTGAAAGCGCCATTGTCTTGATGCCGGGCAATCCGGTGTACTGGAATAATCTGGGCGCTGTTCAGGACCGATGCGGAAGGTCGGCGGAAGCGTATCTCTCTTTTCAGGAGGCCATCGCCATCGATCCGTTTTTTGGGGATGCATTGATCAATCTGGCCAGTTTGCTCGATCGGGAGGGACGACAAGTCGAAGCGACAGAATATCATTGCCGTGCCTACGTCCTTGCGCCGACACACGGCAAACCCAAATCCATGCTGGGAATCGCGTATTGCAGATTGGGCCGGTTGGCCGAAGCTGCAGAAATCTATCGAGAATGGATGTTCGAAGAGCCTGACAATCCCATCCCGAAGCATCACTTCCTGGCTTGTTCAAAGGCGGCTGTGCCACTTCGCGCATCAGACGACTACGTGGAAAAGCATTTTGACAGGTCCGCGGCCAATTTCGATTTCAATCTGAATAACATAGCTTATCGTGGACCGGAAATGATCGGCAGAGCGCTGGAGCGGGTTGCCGCCGATAGCCGGGGTTTTTCGGTACTTGATGCAGGATGCGGCACGGGACTTTGCGCCTCGATGCTTTCCGTCTATGCCAAGCGGCTCATCGGTGTCGATCTTTCTTCGGCGATGCTTGATGAGGCGAAGAAACGCGGTCTATATCACGAACTGGTGAAATGCGAGATCACGCATTATCTTGCCGAACATCCGGACTGCTTCGATCTTGTCGCAGCCGCTGATACCTTGATCTATTTTGGCGCTCTGGAAGAATTGTTCAGTGCCGCATATTCTGCGCTTCGTCCCGGCGGTTTTCTTGTTTTCACTGTCGAGGATGAGAGGTCTGCGAATGCAACGTTCAGCTTCAATCCGAACGGGCGTTATAGCCACGGCAAAGACTACCTTGATACCTTGCTGCTGCAATCCGGTTTTGAACTTCTGGCAATGGATTCAGACATTATCAGGGTTGAATTCGGCATGCCGGTTGCTGGCCTGACGATCACGGTACGGCGTAAACTGTGACGATAGAAATCAAATGTCGATGGCAATTTCATTGTCGGTGCTCATTCTCGTTCAACTAACAAAGCAAACCAGATCATTGAGATGATGCCGAATCCGGATAGATCCTTGAGTCCACAACATTTATTTGTCAATGCGCTACGAGCGATGGCCGTATTGGTCGCTATCGTGCTCGTGTGTATCGCCTATGTCGCAGTGGTGGGTGTTTCCATTGACGCTTCCCGGCAGCGGGAAGAAGTGGCGGCCTTGCTTGAGAAAAGCCTTGGGCGCGAGGTGCGTTTCGAGGGGGCGATGAAGCTTGAGGTATCCGCCCGTCCCAAACTGCATGTTGGAGGATTGCATATCGCCAATGCGCCGGGATTCGGGGGGGAAGACTTTGCCAGCCTGGGGGACGCGCATCTGGCGTTGAATTTATGGGCGCTTCTCCGGCTGCGACTGCAGCTCGAAGAGCTGTCCGGCAGCGATGTGCATGTTCGTTTGCAAATGAATAAAAACGGCAGCAGCAACTGGACATTCAATCCGGCCGACCGGAAGAGGAATGTGACGGAGCCTTCCGATTCGGCCACAGGAGATGGTGCCGAGCTGGAGGAGCTGCTGGCGCGGCTGGATGTCAAACGGGTGTCGCTTGAAAACCTGAACGTAAGATTTGTCGGCGCGAACGGGAACAAACACTTCTTTGAACTGCAAACGCTCGTTGCGCAACTGCGGGCCGGCCAGCCTCTGACAGTGGCTCTAAACGGCACGGTTGAAAAGAAATATCCCTACAAGATGAATATCACCGGCGGCACCTTGGCCGATCTGGTGCGATTCGACAAACCGTGGCCGATGGATCTGTCGCTCGATTTCCTGAGTTCGCGATTGACGCTGAAAGGCAATGTGTCCGACAGCAGCGGAGACTTGCATTTTGGTCTCGCTACGGATGACCTCGGTGAAATCGAACGCTTGTTGCAGACCAGGTTGCCTGCAGTTGGAGTCACCCGCATTTTGGGCGATATCAAGTACGCACCGGGGAAGATCGAGATGGATAATCTGAGTGGAGCCATAGGCAAGACGACGCTCAATGGTTCACTCGGTCTTGACTATAGCGGCAAGTGCCCCAGCGTGTCTGGCGAACTGGTTTTGCCGGCGCTGGATGTGCGTCCCTTCATGACGGGAAAGCCCGTTACGCAAGATGAACCTCCGAAAGACCTTGCCCAGATGTATCGGGAATTCGTCAAGGCGACATTCAGCCTGAACGACCTTAATAGCGCCAATGCAGATCTGACCTTGCGTGTGGGGCAATTGATCGGTTTTCCCGGCGCGGTGCATGACGCGATATTGAAGGTGAAATTGGAACAAGGCCGCCTTTCTATACCGGTACTAGCCACTGTGGCGGATGTGAAACTGTCCGGCAGCGTCACCGCCGATGCAAGCGTGACGCCCCCCCGATTCATGCTTGCTCTCGGAACGCATGATTCCGACCTGGGAAATCTGGCGGAACTGCTGTTGGGGATACGCGATGTCAAAGGGCGGTTGAGCCGGTTCGACCTGCGCATCGCCGCACGCGGCGACCGTGGCGCTGAATTGATGCAAAGTCTGGATGTGCGGTTACAGGTGAAAGGTGGAAAGCTGACGTATGGCAACCAGGCAGATGCTCATCCCGTCAGATTCTCCCTGGATGACCTGGAAATTGCGCTGCCCGCGGGCAAGGCGTTGCGGGGTGAAGCGCATGGTTCTTTGCTGGACAAGAATTTCAGCGCGACATTGATGAGCGGTTCATTGACCGCCATCATGCAGGAATCGAATGCCCCGGTCGATTTTGAATTGCTGGCCGGAAGTGCAAAGGTCGCGATATATGCCGTCTTGCAGCCGTCCGCGGCGCATTCCGGTTCCAGCGTGGCTTTCGAACTCTCCGCGCCGCACTCCGGCGAGATCGCCAGCTGGCTCGGCCTCAAGCCGGGAGTGGATGCGCCGATCGACGTGCACGGAAATTTTCGTGCGCACGATGACCGCTGGCATTTGGCCGATTTTTCCCTGCAATTGGGGCATAGCGAATTGCATGCGGATGCACTGCGCACGTTTGGAGAGGGGCGGTCGCTGATCAAATTCCAGTTGACGGGCGATCTTGTGGATGTGGACGAACTGGAATCGATGTTGCCCGAGAGCAGCGAGAATGCGCACACGACGACGACGGCTGCCACCAATCTGATCGATCTTCCCATCCTGCCGAAGGGTATCAATCTTGCAGATGCCGATATCACCGTGCGCATCAAGCGCATCACCAGTTCCTCACCGCTGGAAGTCCGCAACCTGAGTTTCGACGGACGCATACGCGATGGCATGATGCCCGCCTCTCCGTTCGAGGCCAATGTAGACGGCAATGATTTCAAAGGTGCGATCCTGCTGGATCTGCGCACTCAGCAACCGCACTCAGTCCTGTGGTTGTCGTCGATCGGCATGAATATCGGCAGTGCAATGAAAAAGCTCGGTATCGCGAGCAACGTCGATGTCGATGTGGATCACTTGCGCCTGCAACTGGACCTGCGTTCGAGCCGCTTGGGAAAACTGCTGGCGAAATCTGACATGGCACTTGATTTCGAGGGAGGGCATCTCACGCTGCATGACGCCAATACCGGGGGGAAGATGGTCATTTTGCTCGACAACGGCGAACTCAAATCTGCCGCGGGAGAGCCGGTGCATTTAAGTCTGCTGGGGACGCTGGACAAGACTCCCGTTTCCATCTCGATGGAATCCGCAAAAGCTTCCGATCTTATAGACCCGAACCTGCCCATCCCGTTCAAGCTCAACGCGAGCATGTCCGGTGCCACCTTGAAGTTGTCCGGTGACGTCGACCGGCCCTTTGCAAAACCGGACATCGATCTTGCGATCGAAATGCGCGGCAGCCGTCTGGACAATCTCAATTTGCTGGCAAACACCTCCTTGCCTCCCTGGGGCCCGTGGTCGGCCGCCGGCAAACTCCATGTGTCTCCTATCGGCTATGAAGTCTCGTCGTTACAGCTGCAGGTGGGAAGCAGTCAACTCAACGGTCATGGCAAGGTCGATACAAGGGTCGTGCCTCCCCGTATCGATGTCGACCTGACGGCACCAACGATCCAGCTCGACGATTTCCGGTTCGGTGGCTGGTCGCCGGAAAAGAACAAGCCTGCGACTACGAAAAATCCGGATTCCAGTGGCAATCTTCTCCGGAAATCCGGTGAGACGGGGCACGAGGCCAAGGAGATATTAAGCCCCGAAGTACTGCGACGGCAGAATGCGTTCCTGACAGTGCGCGTGGATCAGGTCGTTTCCGGTGGCGATATGCTGGGGAATGGCAAGCTCGATGCTCAGTTGGAGAATGGCAAGGCGGTTATCGGCCCGGTCATCGTCAACACGCCTGGCGGCTCGGCATTGCTGCGACTTCAATATGAACCCGTCGAAAAGGATGTCGCGTTCAATCTGAGCGTGGAAGCAAAGCATTTCGATTACGGCATCCTGGCGCGCCGGATCGATCATAAGAGCGAGATGCAGGGCACCTTCAGCCTGAATGTCGATGTCAGCGCCCGGGCAAGATACTTTTCCGAGCTGCTGCGCTATGGCAAGGGCAATATAGATTTTGTGGTGTGGCCCAAGAACATGAAATCGGGCTTACTCGACATGTGGGCAGTGAATGTGCTGGTGGCGCTATTGCCTGTGATCGATTCCTCGAACACGTCCGTGGTCAACTGCGCTGTCGGACGTTTTGTCTTGAACGAAGGAAAACTTTCCAGCAAGACCCTCCTGGTGGACACGAGCCGGATGCGGGTCACCGGAAGGGGAGGAGTGGATTTCGCTGCCGAGAAGCTTGGTTTCTATATGCAGCCCCGTGCCAAGACACCCCAATTTCTGAGTTTCTCCCTGCCTGTCGAACTTGACGGCAGTTTTGAGGATTTTGGCGTCGGGGTGAGGCCCATTGATGTGCTGGAAACCATGGGGCAGTTCACCACGTCGGTAGTCTGGGCGCCGTTGCAGATGTTGTTCGGTAAAGAGGCGCCCTCGGACGGGCACGATGTCTGTGAGGCAGTCGAATTCAAATAGCTCTCGTCTATGGCTCATGGGCACCCGAACAGGCCGCCCATGCGTAGCGAATTGGCCCGGAATCCCGCCCTAACGGGCGCTTTCACCCGCTCCTGATCCGGGTGGGGCTTCTGTCTGCAGTGAAAGCAGATTGTTCCGTACAAAGGCGATGTGGCCTCGCAGGCCATAAACCAGGTCGCCGAACTTGGACGGCACGACGATCTTGCTCACCGCGCTTTCGATGTGATCCAGGCGGCGCAAAAGCTCTTCCCGTTTGTGGGGGTCTGACCAGTGCATGAAGGCGTTCCGTTCGATATCGAACAATGTCCGGTACCAGCTTTTGATCCGGTACTCCATCTGCCAGCGGTAAAAGGCAGGCGCTGCCTTGAGTGCAGGGATCAGCACCAATGCGATCGGAACGATCACCGAGAGCAGACGCGCGATCAGGCTCGCGATTCCATAGGGGAAGGTGCGATAGAGAAAGCTCTTGCCCGATGTGTAATAGCGGTTAGCATCCGAGCTGATCGGGAATTCGTGCTCTTGCGGGGCAGGGAATTCGCCGCGGTTCTTGAAGATGCCCGGGGGAGAGTGCACTTCCTTTGCCGCTTCGAGCAACAAGTCCGAGAGCGCGGGGTGCAGGCCTTTCCTGGCAACGAGTTCCACGGTGGGGCCTATCAGGTTCAAGTCTTCGGAGGGGATGTTCTTGCCGAAATCCAGCGAGCCTTTGGGCAATTCAAGCTTGTTCAGATAATTGATCCGACGGACATAGCCGTCGGCCTGGGTGAAATTGAAAAGATGAATGCCGGGGGTGTGCAGCAAGCGATGCATCACGTCTCTCGAAGTGGAGTCGCCCATGATGAACAGGGCGTCGATGCGGTTCTCTTCGAGTGCCTGTATCGAGTCACCGGAGATGCTGTCGACAAAGACGGTTCCGTCGTTCGGTTCAATGCCATTGGCCTTGAGGAGGGTGAGCACCAGGGAATGCACGCCGCTGCCTTCTTTGCCGATATCCAGTCGCTGTCCCTTGAAGTCAGAAAGCAGGTTTTTTGTCTTACCGTGATAGAAAACCATGAGCGGCTGGTAAGCGATACTTCCGAGCGAAACCAGATTGCCGATGTTATCCTCTTTGACTTCTCCTCCCAGTACAAATCCGACATCGACAGCGATCTTGGGATTGGACAGTTTGTGAAGATTGTCCAGCGAGCCCTCTGACGGAAGTATCTTGAGGGTGACCCCTTCCTTGGCCAGGATTTCCTTGTATTTTTCGGCGAAGTTCTGGAAGGTGCTTCCCTTGGGTCCGCTGGTGATCGTGATCGTGTTCGGAGCGGTGGAGTCAAGGTAAAGAAAGATCGCAGCACCAACGATCAGGCTCGTGGAGAGAATGACACCGATGGATACGATCTGGCCGCGCCCGAAAAGGTTAGTGAGTTTAGCCAACGATCTGGCCAGAAATATTTTAGGCGTTCCCATGATTTTCCTTGTTCATTGTGTGCAGATGGGCCAGGCATCCGGGCATGCTTACGTCTGGATCGTCCCGATTCGAAAAGTACCGGTATTGGATAATGGCTGTCTTCACGGTTTGGTTGATGTTTGAGGGGGCTTATCTGCTGCGCCCAACGGACATGCCGGAGTCGGTTGTTTTCCGACGGGCTGATGCTGCGCAATCCCGGCAGACAGATCATTTTCATCGTGTGTCGCCAATTGTTCCACCGTGGTCCATAATTTGCCTGCCCGGGCGCATTCAGCTCCATAGTGGAATAATTGCTGTGAACTGGATTCATGAAAATCCAGAGGTCCCTGAAATGGATAACTGACCGGGATTGCCGTAAGTCTCAGGTTCATTCCATATTTCTGGGCAAATTCAGACGTTAATGCAATCTCGCTCCTTGCCCTGTGTTGAAGAACCGCGGTGAAACTCCGGGAAAGGATCGAGATCGTGTCAACCGACGTGGTTTGCGGCTTCGCGCCCAATTGGCCGTTGACGATGACATAAACGTTGGCGCCTTTGAGTGTACCCGGATCGAGTGGCAACACATAGGCCAATGCAGGCGCAACAAAAAATGGCACGGTTGCACTGGCATCGACGTGCATTTCGTCATACCGGCCTTCTGCGCTATCTACCGGAATGATGATGGGAGGAAATACACCGGGAATGCTTGCAGACGCCACCAGAACGTCACGGAATAGATTGTGTGCCGCCTTGCCGCCATGAGCGGCAATCTTCCCCATGTCCCAGACTATCGTTTCTTCCTTGTCCAGATCGGTTGTCGCAACCAGAAGCAACCTGCCAAGAGCGGCCTGATCGGCCACCTCCTCGATCATCTCGTCGGTGACAAAGTCGTCCACAAATCTGACCAGCGGTTCGTTTTCGTACAGTCCGGGCCGGAAGAGCACGCCCAGCCAGCGTGGAATCAGGAAGTGCTCGCTGTGATTACCCGAAAAATTTTCGTCCAGGCGCGCATCCCAGGCAGATCCCAAAAAAGCAAAAGGCGCGATCAATGCACCCGCACTGACGCCGGTAACAACGTCGAACTGGGGACGATTGCCGTACCGGCTGAATCCAACGAGCGCTCCGGCGCCAAATGAACCTCCCGCACCTCCGCCTGATAGTGCCAGGATATTGAGAGCATGATCCCTGGATGCGGCGCGTCGGCGCTGAAGAACTTCCGAGAATCTGGATTTGATGGCTTCCGGGTCTGTACTGACGAAACGAATGTCGGATGGAAATCCTATGGGAGCAGGAACGCCGGATATCGATTCCGGTGCCGGTTCGCGTCGAACTGTGGTGCAAGCTGCCAAGGTCATGGCACCGAACAGGAGAAATAAGCGCATTGTTTTCAAAATCGGGCAACCAGTTGCAGACATCAATTATTCATGCGAGCTGCTGCTGCAATGTTTCAAGCAGATCTGTGACTTCCCGGTCTCGTTCCAATGCTTCGCCGCTGATCCAGAAAGTATCTTCCGCGCGTGAGCCCAGGGTATTGATCTTTGCACTGCGCAGCTCGATATCATGCTTTGCCAGCAAATACGCGATGCGGGCCAGCAGGCCGGGACGGTCGCCCGCGACGATGGACAGGATGTGTTGTCCTTTTTCGTCCCTGGCGATACTGACTTGAGGCACGATGGGGAAGTGCTTGAGCTGGCGGCTGACTCTGCCCACGTTCGGTGCGGCGAGCGGTGTATTGTCGGTTAGCAGGTGCGCCAGTTCATACTCGATGTAGTTCATGACGTCGCGGTAGACGGTCTTGTCGTTGTTGGCATCCATCACCAAAAAACTGTCCAGCGCGTAACCGTGTTGGGTGGTATGCACCTTGGCTTCCATGATGTTGTAGCTCATGTGAGCGAAGAAGCTGCATATCCGGGCGAACAGGAAGGGCTTGTCCTGCGTATAGACCAATACCTGCAAGCCTTCGCCGATCCGGCTCATGCGCGTTTTGACCACAGGTTCCCCGCTGTTCACGCGATGCGCCAGCATGCGCGTGTGCCATGCGATCTCGTGCGGTTCGTGGCGCAGGAAGTAGTCGGCGTCGAACTGGGCCCAAAGCAATTCGTAAACGTCGGGGTGGATGGCGTACAGGGTGAGCGTCTCGGTCGCGTGCTGGCGAATCTCGCCCACCTGGTCGGCCACTTTTCCGCTGGTCAGGAAACGCCGTGCCGCATTGTAGAGATCTTCCAGCAACTGCGCCTTCCAGGCGTTCCAGACTTTGGCACTGGTGCCCCGGATGTCGGCGACCGTGAGCAGGTAGAGTGCGGACAGATAACGTTCATTCCTGATTTTGGCAGTGAAAGCAGCGATCACATCCTGGTCTGAAAGGTCCTGTTTCTGCGCGGTGGCAGACATGGTGAGGTGATGTTCCACCAGCCAGACGACGAGATCGGTATCTTCGCGCATCAAGCCATGCTGCTTGCAGAAACGGGCGGCGTCGACGCGTCCAAGCTGGGCATGGTCGCCGCCGCGTCCCTTGGCGATGTCGTGGAACATGCCTGCGATATACAGAACTTCGGGGCGGGCGAAGTCGCGGATGAGTTTGCTGCAAAGCGGATATTCGTGTTCGTATATGGGCAGCGTGAAACGGCGCAGGTTGCGCACCACCATCAGGATGTGTTCGTCCACGGTATAGACATGGAAGAGGTCGTGCTGCATCTGCCCGACGATGCGGCCGAAGGGCGGCAGGTAGCGCCCGAGGATATCCAGGTGGTTCATGCGCCTCAGTGCATGGGTCAGGCCTTGCGGCTGGCGGAATATGTCCATGAACAGCCTGCGGTTGTGCGGATCCTTGCGGAACGCGGAACCGATCAATTTGCGTGCTCGCCACAGCGCGCGCAGTGTCTGGGCGGAGAATCCGGTGAGGCGCGGATGCTGTTCCAGCACCAGGAAACTTTCCAGTATGGCGGAGGGCTCTGTTTCAAACAGGGATTCGTTGCGAGCTTCCAGTTTGCCGTCGCGGGCGATGAAGTGTTCGTTCAAGGGATAAGTTTCGGCAGCCGGGAAGATGCGGGTGCGCATCGTTTGCAGCAACACGGCATTGAGTTGCAGCACGGCCCGCTTGGTACGGTAATAGCGCTGCATCAAGTGTTCGCTGGCGCGTCGTTGTGCGCTGGCGGTGATGCCGAGCTGCTGCGCGAGCGCCGTTTGATACTCGAACACCAGGCGGTCATCGTGCCTTCCGGAAAGGTAATGCAGGCGGATGCGCAGGTCCTGCAGCAGATGCTCGTGGTGTGTGATCTGGCGCGCTTCGGTAGCGGTGATGAGACCTGCTTCAGCCAGCGCCGGCCACGTATGGCCGAAACCGCAGGCGCGCGATATCCAGAGAACCGATTGCAGGTCGCGCAGGCCACCCGGGCTTTCTTTGAGGTTGGGTTCCAGGTTGTAGTCGGTGTCGACGAAGCGAGTGTGGCGCTGCTCCTGCTCCTGCACCTTGGCAAGATAGAAAGCGCGGCGGCTCAGGTGCGCCGACAGTGTTTCGCGCATCTCCAGGAACAGGGGCTGGTTTCCGGTAATGTGGCGCGCCTCGAGCAGGTTGGTCTGCACCGTCACATCCGAGGATTCCGACATGCAGTCGCCCACGGTGCGTACGCTATGGCCGACCTCCAGCCCGATGTCCCACAACTTCCCGACCAGATCCTGCAAGCGCTGCTGCAATGATCCGTCCGGCTGCTGCGGCAGCAGGATCAGCAGGTCGATATCCGATTTCGGATAGAGCTCGGCGCGGCCATAACCTCCCACCGCAACCAGCGCCAAATCGGCAGGGAGTTCGAGCAGTCGCCAGATCCGGCGCAGGTGTTCGTCTACGAGCTTTGCATGGGCGCGCAGGTAGCGAGCCGGATTGGGATGCTCAATGTAGTTTTCCTGCAGCGCGCGACGTGCACTGCGCAGACTGTCACGTATTTCTGCAATGGACATCGCGGCTTGCTTAAGCGGGAATAGGGGGCGAGCCGGCGGACAGGGTCAGCACTTCAAAGCCGGTTTCGGTGACCAGGACGGTATGTTCCCACTGCGCGGACAAGCTGTGGTCTTTCGTGACCACGGTCCAGCCGTCCCCCAGCTGCTTGATCCCGGCCTTGCCTGCATTGACCATGGGTTCGATGGTGAAGATCATGCCGGCTTCAAGTTTGACGCCCGTATGCGGCTTGCCATAGTGCAACACCTGCGGTTCTTCGTGGAATTTGCTGCCGATGCCGTGGCCGCAGAATTCGCGCACCACGCTGTAACCCATGCCTTCGACAAAAGTCTGGATGGCGTGACCTATGTCTCCCAGATGCGCCCCGGGTCTGACCATGCGGATACCGCGCCACATCGATTCATAGGCTGTTTCGCACAAACGTTTCGCCTGGATGGAGGGTTCGCCGACGTAGAACATGCGGCTGGAATCTCCGTGATAGCCATTCTTGATGGGAGTCACGTCTATGTTAATGATATCGCCATTCTTCAGTTTTTTGTCACTGGGTATGCCGTGACATACCTGGTGGTTGATCGAGGTGCAGATGGATTTAGGATAGGGCGTATGTCCGCCCGGTGCGTAATTGAGCGGGGCAGGGATGCCGCCTTGCACGTTCACTGTGTAGTCATGGCATAGCTTGTCGAGCTCGTCTGTGGTGACGCCGGCCTGCACGAAGGGGGTGATGTAATCCAGCACTTCACCGGCCAAACGTCCGGCGATGCGCATCTTTTCGATTTCCTGCGGGGTCTTGATACTGATAGGCATGATGTACATTGAAATTGCTGACTGGTGTGAGGATAGAGGATAGAACGAACAAGCACAACAATTTGCGGAGATGGCATAAAAAAAGGCACGCTGACAGCGTGCCTTTTCCAGGGTGTCAAACGCGAAACTTAGCGCTTATTGCCGTTAGGGTTGCTGTTATGTCCGCGCCCCAATGAGAAGGTGGTTCCCTGCGGACGGCGTGCTGCAGTGTGAGGTGCCGTTGAGCGGGGAGCTGCCGTATGCGGCGTATGAGCGCGATTGCCGCCCACATTCCCGTTCACGTTGCCGTTCGGATTGGTGCTGCGCGGTTGCGCATCGTTGGTGAAACGGCTGTGCTTTGGACCTTCGCGGCGCTGGCCTTGCGGATGCTCATGACGGCTGTCCGGTGCGGCATGACGGCTGAAGTTGCTGCCGCCGCCATTGCTGCGGCCGAAACCGCCGCCTGTACCTCGACTTGCACCGCCGTTGCCGCGGCCGGCACCGCTGCGCGGTTGCGAAGAAGCAGGACGCGGCTTGAACTTGGGCTCGAGGCCTGCAATGGTATGCGCCTGGATCGGCTGGCCGGTAAAGCGCTCGATCTTCTTCAGGTTCATCGCATCGCGATTGGAGGCAAAGGAAACGGCGATACCCGATGCGCCGGCACGGCCGGTACGACCGATACGGTGCACGTAGTCTTCTGCAAACTTGGGCAGGTCGAAGTTGATGACGTGGGTGATGCCGGCCACGTCGATGCCGCGCGCGGCAACGTCGGTAGCGACCAGCACGCGCACATTGCCGCGGCGCAGGTTGAGCAGGGTGCGGTTACGTTCGCGCTGGTTCATGTCGCCGTGCAGTGCGGCGGCGGCATGGCCGGCAGCGGAAAGTTCATCTGCCAGCGAATCGGCATCGCGCTTGGTGGCGGTGAACACCAGTGCCTGGTTCAGGTCGACATCGCGCAGCAGGTGGTCAAGCAGGCGATTCTTGTGTGCCATATCGTCCACATACATCAGGCGCTGATCGATGTTTTCGTGACGGGCCTGAGCCGACGTGATGCTGATACGTTTCGGGCTCTTCAGCAGACGCATTGCCAGGTTACCGATCGCGCCTTCCAGCGTGGCCGAGAACAGCAGGGTCTGGCGTGTAGCCGGTGTGGCAGCAGCGATGCGTTCCACGTCGTCGATGAAGCCCATGTCCAGCATGCGGTCGGCTTCGTCCAATACCAGCATTTCGAGACGCGAGAAGTCGATGCGGCCGCGTTCGATGTGGTCGATCAGACGACCCGGTGTGGCCACCAGGATGTCCACGAAACCGGACAATAGCTTGTTCTGCAGCGGGTAAGGCATGCCGCCGAGGATGCTCACCACCTTGACGCGCATGTTCTTGCCGTATTTGTTGGCGGCGTCGGACACTTGTTGTGCCAGTTCGCGCGTCGGCGTCAGCACCAGTATGCGCGGGCCTTTGCCGCGTACCGCGGCTTCAACCGACAGTTTTTGCAAAGCGGGCAGGATGAAAGCGGCGGTCTTGCCTGTGCCGGTCTGGGCGGAGGCCATCAGGTCATGCCCGGCCATTGCCTGGGGAATCGCTTCGGCTTGAATAGGAGAAGGTACGGTATAGCCCGCATCCTGCACAGCTTGCAGAATGGCAGGGGCCAGGCCCAAAGAGGCAAAAGTAACCACGTTTTCGGCAGTCGCGGGTACAGCAGTCGTAATAGTTTTATCAGACACAGTTGTTCCTTTAATTTTTTTAGATACAGCGCATGCGCGGCCTGGGGCCACACAATGAAATTCAGTAGGGGAAATACATACCTCTACCGGCGCAAACAAAACATCGTCGCTAACCGGTGAAGCTTGGCGCATCCAAGACTGGGATGCTAGAGGGTCAGAAAACGATGAACTCAATACCGTTCCGGGAACGGCAAGGCGCGCATTATACTCAGCGAGGAAATAATAGCTAGTGATATGTTTGAAACGTTGGATAACGGTCGCCATATTCTGATTTCGAGTATATTTCGCCTTGCAGAACAATGAGGTATTCCGACTGATCCGTGATCTGGGGGTACTTGGATGAAATGGCACGTTGTCGCACTTGCCGCTTTGCTGGTTGCTGGCTGCAGTAAACCGCAAGAAGAAGTCTATCAGCCCGCGTTTTCCGAGCGTGGCGCGGATGAGCCCAAGGAATATATTGTAGGCATCCATCCGTTGCACAATCCCAAACACCTGATCGAGGTGTACGGTCCCATCGTTGATTACCTGAATACCAGCATTCCGCGGGCACATTTCCGGCTGGAAGCATCACGCAACTACGAAGAGTTCGAAAAGCGGCTTTACAGCGGGCATTTCGATTTTGCCATGCCCAATCCCTACCAGACCGTGCGTTCTCTCAAGTATGGATACCGCGTTTTTGGCAAGATGGGCGACGACGAGATGTTTCGCGGCATCATACTGGTCCGCAAAGACAGCAATATCCGCAAAGTGGCCGATCTGAAGGGCAAGAAAGTGTCGTACCCATCCCTTACCGCCTTAGCGGCAACCATGATGCCGCAGTACTATCTGTATACGCATGGCATCAACGTGCATCGCGACATCGAGAACGTCTATGTGGGTTCGCAGGAGTCATCAATCATGAATGTGTTGCGCGGGCACGTCGCGGCCGGGGCTACCTGGCCCGTGCCGTGGAAGACATTCCAGCAGGAATATCCGGAGATGGCGGCGCAACTGGAAGTGAAATGGCAAACCGAAACGCTGCCGAACAATGGCTGGGTGGTGCGGAACGATATTCCGCCTATGCTGGTGAAAGATTTCGGCACTGCATTGGTCGGTTTGAACAGGACACAGGAAGGGCGGGCCATGCTCGGAAGATTGGGTATCAGCCGTTTCGAACATGCCAGCAATGAGACTTACAGGCCGGTTCAGCAATATCTGAAGGTCTTTTCCGAAACAGTGCGGGAAATTGAACGCTGATGAAGCTCGGCAGATACATCAGCGCGCTGTGGCGCGGCTCAATACGCAGGCAGCTGATCCTGGGCTTTACCCTGGCATCGCTCGCTTTGATGCTCGGCTTTGGATATCTGATACTCGAGCAACAACGCAAGGCCCTGTATCAATCCTCCGAAGAGCGCGCATCTTCCCTGGCACATGCGCTTGCGATCAGCGGCACTTCGTGGGCCCTGGCAAACGACCTGGTGGGGTTGCAGGAAATAGTACAGGGGTTTGCCAAGACACAGGATCTGCGACGTGCTTACTTTCTGGATACGCACGGAGAAGTGCTGGCTTCAAGCAACCCGGACGAAGTGGGCTTTTTCGTGACGGACAAGGTAAGCCGCGACATGCTGGCTTCGACTTCAAGAGACCAGTTCATTCTGGTGAACCAAAAAGAACTGATCGTCATCGCTCATCCGGTTATGGCCGACGGCAGGTTTCTTGGCTGGGTAAGGGTGGAAATGTCGCGGGATACGGTCAATGCGAATCTTGCGACGCTCACCCGGATGTGGATCGAGTTCATCCTGTTTGCCGTGCTGGCGGTATCCCTGATCGCGTATGTTCTGGGGCGCAGATTGACTCATGGACTGAATCATTTGATGCAGGTTGCCGCCGCGGTGGAACACGGCCTGGGAAAAAGGCGTTCGGATATAGGACGGGCAGACGAGATCGGCGTACTGGCACGCCATCTTGACCGCATGCTGGATGCGCTTGAACAGCAAAAGAAATTGATACATGAAAGCGAGGCCAAGTACCGTTTTCTGGCCGACAACATATCCGACGTGATCTGGATCCTGGACCCGAAAATGAGGCGATGGATATATATGAGTCCGTCGATCACCAGACTGCTCGGATATAGCGTCGAAGAGATCATGCAGCTGCCGATGGAGAAGACCCTGACATCCCAATCGGGCGCCGATGTGCAAGGTTGGTTACGCGAACGCGGTGAATTGTTCCTGAGCGGCAAGGATGGAGAGCATATTTATCTCGATGAGGTGGAGTACTGCCGCCGCGACGGGTCGACAGTGTGGTGTGAAGTGACGACCCATTTCGCCAAAAACGAAAGCGATGAAATGATCCTGTTGGGGGTGATGCGCAACATCACCGAGCGCAAAAAGGCCGAAGAGCAGATACGCAACCTGGCTTTCTACGATACCCTGACGCAACTTCCCAATCGGCGCCTGCTGCAGGATCGGTTCAGCCTGGTCATTTCTGCCAGCAAGCGCAACAATCGCTACGCGGCCGTGATGTTTATCGATTTGGACAATTTCAAGCCGCTCAACGACGAACATGGCCACAATGTGGGTGACATCCTGCTGGTGGAAGTCGCGCATCGCATTGTCAGCTGCGTGCGCGAGGTCGATACCGTTTCGCGTTTTGGAGGTGACGAATTCGTGGTGATGTTGAGCGAACTGGATACCGACAAAGATACTTCGATGGCGCAAGCCAGCGTGGTGGCGGAGAAAATACGGCAGTCTCTGGGGGAAGTTTACCGCCTGACGGTGCTGCAGGAGGGTAGGCCCGAACCGCGCATCGTCGAGCACCATTGTACCGCCAGCATTGGTGTGGTGCTGTTCAACGATCATGGTGTCACCCAGGAAGACCTGATCAGGCTGGCCGATGCCGCGATGTACCAAGCCAAAGCGTCAGGCCGCAACAGGGTATATTTCGCCGACATATAGTTGTCATATTTACTGTAGTGCACTGTGCTAGAATGCGCCCCCTTCGAATTCAGTACAGGTAGTACAACATGTCCCGCGCCATCCGCAACATCGCCATCATCGCCCACGTTGACCACGGCAAGACCACGCTGGTTGACCAATTACTGCGCCAGTCCGGCACTTTCCGCGCCAACCAGAAGCTGGAAATCCGCGTGATGGACAACAACGATCTGGAAAAAGAGCGCGGCATTACCATTCTGGCCAAGAACACGGCCATCGAATACGAAGGCACCCACATCAACATCGTGGATACTCCCGGACACGCCGACTTCGGCGGCGAGGTGGAGCGCGTGCTGGGCATGGTGAACGGTGTGTTGCTGCTGGTGGATGCGGTTGAAGGCCCGATGCCGCAGACCCGTTTCGTGACGAAGAAAGCCCTGGCGCTGGGTCTTAAGCCCATCGTCGTGATCAACAAGATTGACCGTCCTGGTGCACGTGCCGATTGGGTGCTGAACCAGACATTCGATCTGTTCGACAAGCTTGGCGCGACCGACGAACAACTCGACTTCCCGGTGATTTATGCTTCCGGCCTGAACGGCTGGGCCTGTATGGACCTGAAAGATGCCCCGAACAATGGCGGATCTGCTTCTGACATGAAGCCGCTGTTCGACACCGTGTTGAAGCATGTTCCCACGCCGCCGGGCGATCCTGATGCACCGCTGCAACTGCAACTGGCAGCGCTGGACTACTCAACTTTCACAGGACGCCTCGGCATCGGCCGCGTTTTGAACGGCCGTATCAAGCCCGGCCAGAATGTGGTCGTGATGAACCACGGCGACCAGGTCAGTTCCGGCCGTATCAACCAGGTGCTGGGTTTTCAGGGGCTGGAGCGTATTCCGGTGGAGAGCGCCGAAGCGGGCGATATCATCATCATTTCCGGCCTGGACGAGATCGGTATAGGCGTCACGATTTGCGACAGGGACAATCCGGTCGGTCTGCCCATGTTGCTGGTGGACGAACCGACGCTGACCATGGACTTCATGGTGAACAGCTCGCCGCTGGCAGGTACGGAAGGCAAATTCGTCTCCAGCCGCCAGATTCGCGACCGCTTGAACAAGGAATTGTTGACCAACGTGGCCTTGAAGGTCGAAGACACAGCCGATGCGGACGTATTCCGCGTTTCCGGCCGCGGCGAATTGCACCTGACCATTTTGCTGGAAACCATGCGTCGTGAAGGTTTCGAATTGGCAGTGGGTAAGCCGCGCGTGGTTTATAAAGAGATCAACGGCGAGAAATGCGAGCCATACGAGAACCTGAGTATCGACCTGGAAGATGAGAATCAGGGGGCGATCATGGAAGAGATCGGCCGTCGCCGCGGCGAATTGACCAACATGGAATCCGACGGCCAGGGCCGCACCCGTCTGGAATACCATATTCCGGCGCGCGGTCTGATCGGCTTCCAGTCCGACTTCATGACCATGACGCGCGGTACCGGCCTCATCAGCCATGTGTTCGATGACTACGGTCCTGTCAAACCCGACTTGCCGGGCCGCCACAACGGCGTGCTGATCTCGGCGGAAGATGGCGAAGCTGTAGCCTACGCCCTGTGGAATCTGGAAGATCGCGGACGCATGTTCGTGGTGCCCGGCGACAAGTTGTATGAAGGCATGATCATCGGCATTCACTCGCGCGACAACGACCTGGTCGTCAACCCGATCAAGGGCAAGAAGCTCACCAACGTGCGCGCTTCCGGAACTGACGAAGCGGTGCGTTTGACGACTGCCCTGAAGATGACATTGGAATCGGCCGTCGAATTCATCGACGACGACGAATTGGTGGAACTGACACCCAAGTCGATCCGTATCCGCAAACGTTACCTGAAAGAGTTCGACCGCAAGAAGGCAATGCGTTCAGCGGACTGATTTTTGCCTGCACGTGACAACAAGGGACGCTTCGGCGTCCCTTGTTATTTCAACTTCATTTATACTCAGTGCTCGTTCAATATCGGGGGAATGCCATGAAAAGATCGCTCTATTTCATTGGTCTCATGTTGGTTGCCGCAACAGCTCAAGCCGCCGTTCAGGGAAAGGAAGTCAGCTATGAGGCTGACGGTACCAAGCTCAAGGGCTATGTCGCTTACGACGATGCCGTGAAAGGCAAGCGCCCCGGCGTGCTCGTAGTGCATGAATGGTGGGGGCTCAACGATTACGCGCGCGAGCGGGCACGCATGCTGGCGAAGCAGGGCTACACCGCACTCGCACTCGACATGTACGGCAACGGCAAGATGGCACACCATCCGGACGATGCGCAGAAGTTCTCCAGCGAAGTGAGCCAGAATGAAGTTCTGGCCAGGGCACGCTTTGAAGCTGCACTTGCACTGCTCAAGCAACAGAAGACGGTGGATGCCGACAACATCGGCGCCATCGGCTATTGTTTCGGAGGATCGGTGGTGCTGAATATGGCGCGCATTGGCGAGCCGCTCAAGGTGGTGGAGAGTTTCCACGGCGGGCTGAAGACATCGCATCCGGCGGAGCCGGGCGTGGTAAAGGCACGCATCGCCTCGTTCACGGGCGAGGCCGATCCGTTCATCCCGGCGGAGCAGGTTGCGGCATTTCGCCAGGAGATGGACAAGGCCGGGGTGAACTATCTGGTCGTGACCTATCCCGGTGTCTTGCATAGCTTCACCAGCCCGGAAGCAGACAAGCTCGGCAAGGAATTCAAGCTGCCCATGGCGTACAACGCCGACGCTGACAAGGACTCCTGGAGCAAGGGGATGGCGCTGATGGACGAAGCGTTCAAAGCGAAGTAACAGTTGACCGGTATGTATTGATGACCCTGGAGATTTTTCTGATCGTTGGAGTGCTGGTGCTGCTGGTCGTGTTGCTGGCGATGCAGTTCAAGCAGCCGGCGCGAGCCGCCCGCATGCTGGAGCAGCAGCACAGAGCGATGCTTGGCGATCTGCATGACGGTTTGAACAAGCAGGGTGACCGGCTGATCGCAGCGCAAGCAGCCGAATCGGAGCGCTTGCGTGCCGCGGTAGGGGAAGAGTTGCGCGCCACCCGCGATGCCGTCAATGCGCTGCAAGCCAAGCAGGACCTGCTCAGGACCGAGATGTTGGCACAGACGCTGGCGAAGCTGGCGGAGCAGGGGCGCGCCGATCAGGAGCTGATCCAGAATTCCTTCCGCAATGCCACGCAACACCTTGCGACCAGTATCGAGACCTTATCCAAGACGGTGGATGCCCGCCTGGAGCAGATCGGCGGCAAGGTCAACGAACGCCTGGACGAAGGCTTCAAGAAGACCAACGAGACTTTCGTGAGCGTGATGGCGCGCCTGGCGACCATTGACGAAGCGCAAAAGAAGATCGACGGCCTGACCACCAACGTCGTCAGCTTGCAGGAGTTGCTCGGCGACAAGCGTTCGCGCGGTGCGTTCGGCGAGGTGCAGCTGGAAGGCTTGGTGCGCAACATCCTGTCGCCGCAAGCCTACGAGATGCAATACACCCTGCCCAACGGAAGCCGCGCCGACTGCGTGCTGAAGCTGCCGGAGCCCACGGGCATGGTGGCGGTCGATTCCAAGTTCCCGCTGGAGAACTATCACCGCATGTTCGATGCGGCAAGTCCCGCCGAAAAGCTGGTCGCGGAAAGGCAATTCAAGGCCGACGTCAAAAAGCATGTGGAAGATATCGCAAGCAAATACATCATTCCCAATGTCACTTCTGACGGGGCGGTGATGTTCATCCCGGCCGAAGCGGTGTTCGCCGAGATCCACGCGCATCATTCGGACGTGGTGGATTACGCCATGCAGCGGCGCGTCTGGATCGTGTCGCCGACCACACTGATGGCAGTCCTGAACACCGCGCGGGCCGTGATGAAGGACGTGGAGACCCGCAAACAAGTCCACATCATCAAAGATGAGTTGGGCAAGTTGGGCAAGGAGTTTGGCCGCTTCGACGAGCGCATGAAAAAACTGGCGGACCATATCCGTCAGGCACATGAAGACGCGCAGGATGTGCACACCACCAGCCAGAAGATATCGAAACGCTTCATCAGCATCGAGCAGGTAGAATTGGAACACACGGCATCGTTGCCAAAAGGCATCACCGAAATCGATCGCTAATTCAGCATCAGGGAGATCAGCCAGGATGAAAACCTCTCACACATGGAAATTTTTCCGCGCCGGCGGGTTCGATCAGGTGCAACTGGACAACGGCTCCGATCTGCTCGCCCTGGACCAGCTCGATCAGAAGCTGTGGGTGGCATTGAGTTGTCCGACGCGGGGAATCGAATTCGATAGTCGCACACTGGACATGATCGATGCGGACGGCGATGGACAGGTGCGCGCAAACGAGGTGCTGGCGGCGATCGGCTGGGCCGGTGCGTTATTGAAGAACAGCGATCTGCTGATCGGCGGACGCGATGCGTTATCGCTCTCCGATATCTCGGATGCCAGCGAGGAAGGCAAGCATATATTGGCGTCTGCGCGGTATATCCTGAAGAGTCTGGGCAAGCCGGATGCAAGCGAGATATCGCTGGGCGAGATGGCGGATATCGAGAAATTCCTGGCCGGATTGCAGTTCAACGGAGACGGCGTGATCTGCCCGAAACAGGTAGAGGATGCCAGCTTGAGGGCATCGGTCGAAGATATTGCCAGAATTGCGGGGACGGTCCCCGACAGGAGCGGCGACAGCGGGATCGATCAGGCGATCACGGACAAATTCTTTGAGGATGCAAAGGCCTATTGGGATTGGAATGTCCAAAGCGAGACTGACCCGGCTATTCTTCCGCTGGGCAGGGATACGGAGGCCGCCGCCCAGGCGCTGCGCGCGGTTCGGGAAAAGATCGATGATTATTTCATGCGCTGCCAGATGGCGGCCTTCGATGCCCGCGCAGCCTTGCCTCTGAGTCGCTCAGCCGGGGATTATGAAAAGCTTGCGGGCCAGACACTGTCGGTTCAAAACGTCGAAGTGGCCGCTTTTCCTTTGGCAACCATCGCACCGGACAAACCGCTGCCCCTGCATGCCGGATTGAATCCCGCGTGGATCGATGAGATCGGGGCGTTGCATAAACTTGTGATCAGGCCATTGCTGGGTGATAAAGCGAGTATCACGGCGGGGGAATGGTCCGGGGTGTCCGCAAAATTCGACGCGTTCGACGCATGGCAAAATGCCAAACCGGTTTTTGCGGTCGGCGAACTCGGCGTCGCGCGTTTGCGCGAAATGCTGTTTAACCGGCATCAAGCCGCGATCGGCGAACTCATCGCGCAAGACAGGGCGGTTGAGACTGAGATCAAATCCATCCAGTCGGTGGAGCGATTGCTGCGCTACCGTCGCGATCTGCACAGGCTGTCACACAATTTCGTATCGTTCAGCGAGTTCTATTCGGGAAAATCCAAAGCTGTTTTTCAGGCCGGCACGCTTTACCTGGATGGCCGCAGCTGCGAGTTGTGCATCCGGGTCGAGGATGTGAATGCGCATGCCGCTTACGCCAACAGCAGCGGCGTGTGCCTGGCTTACTGCGAACTGGTGCGGAACGGCGGTGCCGAGAAGATGAATATCGCGGCCGCGTTCACGGCCGGCGATTCGGATTTCCTGATGGTGGGGCGGCACGGTGTTTTCTACGACCGAAAAGGGCGGGATTGGAACGCGACCATCGTGCGCATTACCGATCACCCCATCAGCATCCGCCAGGCGTTCTGGTCGCCCTACAAGAAGGCATCCAAGATCATCAGCGAGCAGATACAGAAGTTTGCCGCTTCCAAAGCGAACGCGGTACAGGAAAAAATGGTCAAGGCAGTGGTGGAAAGCGGGGGCAGCGCCGTTGTTGCAGCGCCAAACATGCCGCCCAAACCCCCGTTCGATGTTGCCAAATTTGCCGGTATCTTTGCGGCGATAGGATTGGCGATCGGTGCCATCGGCGGAATCATCGCTTCCATCGTCGGCGGGATTTTCAGTCTGAAGCTGTGGCAAGTGCCCTTGGCATTGGCTGGTCTGATGCTCGCGGTCTCGATCCCCTCCATGGTGCTGGCCTGGTTCAAATTGAAACGCCGCAATCTGGGGCCTATCCTTGATGCTTGCGGCTGGGCGATCAATGCCAGAGTGCATATCAATATCCCGTTCGGCACTTCGCTTACCGCCTTGCCCAACCTGCCGGCGGGTGCACATCGCTCCCTGGTCGATCCCTACGCCGAAAAGAAGCCGGTATGGCCTTATGTTCTGGCCGCACTGTTGCTGCTGGGCGCGGTGGCGTGGGCCTGGAAGTCGGGATTTTTTTCATGATGCTTTATGAATAGAGTGCAAAAATGAAGATCGCAATCGCACAGATCAACTGTACTGTCGGTGACCTGGTTGGAAATGCCGGCAAGATCGCCGAGTATGCCAAACGAGCCAAAGCGCAGGGTGCCGCAATTTTACTGACTCCCGAACTCGGTCTGTGCGGCTATCCGCCGGAAGATCTGTTGTTGCGCGACGGGTTTTATCAAGCTTGTGAGAAGGTCCTGCGCGATCTGGCGCTGCAAGCGCAGGGCATCACGCTGATCGTCGGCCATCCGCACAAGGTCGGGAAAGATATGTACAACGCTGCCTCGGTACTCAGCGACGGCAAGATCGCCGCAACCTATCACAAGCATTCCTTGCCCAACCACAGTGTATTCGATGAGGAGCGCTATTTTGCGAGCGGTGACCAGCCGTGTCTGATCGAGATGGATGGCATCAGGTTTGGCGTCGTCATCTGTGCCGACGTGTGGCACGAGCGGGCGGCGATGAACGCAAAGGATGCGGGCGCACAGATGCTGCTGGTATTGAATGCGTCGCCGTATCACTTCGACAAACAGGCGACGCGTTACGACACGGTGCGTGACCGTATAGCGGAGACCGGCCTGCCGGTGATATATGCCAACATGGTGGGCGGGCAGGACGAACTGGTGTTCGACGGAGGCTCGTTTACGATGGATGCGGACGGGAAGCTGATTGATCAGTTCGCCGCTTTCGATGAATTGCTGGGCATCGTCGAATTGAAAGACGGAAAGTTGTCGGGGGGAGAACAGCAGGCCGTGCTAAAGGATGAAGCCAGCATCTACCGCGCCCTGTGCGTCGGCGTGCGGGACTACATCCAAAAGAACCGCTTTCCCGGAGTGTTGCTGGGCTTGTCCGGGGGGATCGATTCGGCACTGACGATGGCGGTGGCAGTGGATGCGCTGGGTGCGGATAAAGTGCTTGCCGTGATGATGCCGTCGCCTTACACCGCACAGATGAGCATAGACGACTCGCGCGAGATGGTGAAATTGCTCGGCGTGCGCTATGAAGAGCTGGATATCCTGCCGACCTTTACCGCAT